>ERZ1023666.79-NODE-79-length-43266-cov-129.113490_pt1 | contig 43266 bp, 48 predicted proteins | sample MGYA00380341_ERZ1023666 | MGnify/ENA primary metagenome ERZ1023666 (study PRJEB33179, sample SAMN07448983) | human gut metagenome | biome: Human-gut; feature: Human associated habitat; material: Faeces | host: Homo sapiens | place: India: Bhopal | collected...
AATTAATGAAGAACAAAGAACCATTAGACAGAGAGAGCTTGCTGAGCTTGATTCAGGACAACATGTTGGAGAACATGCTGAGTGACCTTAAGGATCCTGAGAAACGTAATCCTCAGCTGTACAATGCGATTATTAAGGAGCTGCAGAGAAATGGCATCAATTGTGTCCCTAAAGCAGGTGAGGATGGGGACAATGCATTAGCTTCTCTCCTTAAGGCTACTAAAGAGAACTTTGAGTTAGACTATGGAGCTAACGGCCTTGTCAACTAAAGCATTGGTTCCATACTTTAACAGTTTTCCACTGTTCTGTAGCTTAGTTTGGCAGACAATCGGGTTGCCACAGACTACGCCTATTCAGGTAGATATTGCTAAGACACTGCAGCATCCCCCCAATGATCGATTCATTCTTATGGGGTTCCGAGGGGTAGCTAAGAGTTTCATTACTTGTGCTTATGTAGTATGGTGCCTATGGAAGAACCCTCAGCTTAAGATTATGGTTGTCTCAGCTAACAAAGAAAGAGCTGATGCAAACGCTACCTTTATTAAGAAGATCATTAATGAACTGCCATTCTTGAACCACTTAAAGGCTAGAGAAGGGCAGAGAGATACTCAGAACCTCTTCGACGTTGGCCCTGCCAATCCCGACCATTCACCTTCGGTTAAGTCTGTGGGTATTAAGGGCCAGCTAACGGGTTCCCGTGCAGACATCATTGTCGCAGACGATAAACTTTAACCATGTCGTCTTTAAACCCCTTAAATTCGGTGGAACTCAGTCCTAACTAGGAAAGACAATACCGAGCCGAGCTATTTAGCAGGTGTAACGACTATTATGTAGGGTCAAGTGACTCGAAAAATGGGGATACCTTTTGGTATAAGATATAGTCTGGTCTTCATAGAGATATGAAGCATCGTCAAGTTCTCTAAAGAGACGATGGGGTAAGACTAACGACCTTACCTTAACATAAAGGTGGAAGTTCCATCTAATTCATTTACTCAGGTGCTTAGGGATCAGTTGTTCGAGTTAGTGAAGGAGTTTGACGCTGTTATCAAACCTAATGGCACCATCATTTACCTTGGTACTCCTCAGAATGAAATGTCTCTCTATAATGAACTTCAGGAAAGAGGGTACACTGCTATTATCTACCCTGCAAGATATCCTTATGATGAGACCCAGAGAGCTAACTATGGTACACGTCTAGCTAAGTTCATTGCAGACAAGTATGACAGTGATCCTGAGAAGTACGCAGGTAAACCTACAGATCCCCTTAGATTCAATGAAGAGGATCTACAGAAACGAGAGCTGTCCTATAGAAGAGCTGGGTTCCTGCTGCAGTTCATGCTAGACACTAGCTTATCTGATGCTGATAAGTATCCATTGAGACTTAGAGATCTCATTGTAGGCACCTTCAGTACAGATGAAGCACCTATGAAACTAACGTGGATGCCTGACCCTGCTCGTAAGGTCTCCCTTCAGGAGATCCCAAAGGTAATGGGATTAAAGGGAGATGCTTATTATATGTGCCATACAGCTTCACCAGAGATGGAGAAGTATTCCTATAAGATGATGTGTGTTGATCCGTCTGGCAGGGGGCGTGATGAGACGGGATATTGTGTACTATACTATCTTAATGGTTACATCTACGTAATGGAAGCAGGAGGTCTCCTAGGGGGGTACTCTGATGTAGTCCTAAATAAGCTAGCTAATACTGCTAAGAAGTGGAAGGTTAATGAGGTAGTCATTGAAGGGAATTTCGGGGACGGGATGTACCTCAAGCTCTTTGAGCCTGTCCTTAGGAAAACCTATAAGGAATGTGGTACTAAAGAAGTTAAGTCAACAGGACAGAAAGAAGTACGTATCATAGATACCCTAGAGCCTGTCCTAGGTAACCATAAGATGATAGTTACCCCTGAGTGCATCAACAGGGATATCGATAGTGTCCCTGAAGGTGACTACAAGTATGCACTATTCTATCAGATGACTAGAATTACCTCAGACAGAGGATCACTAGTTCACGATGATAGATTGGATGCCTTAGCTATAGGTGTCAAGTATTTAGTAGATTTCATGGGAATTGATGCTGATGAAGGGATAAATGAAGTAACTTCAGAATGGCTAGAGGAATCTTTGGAAGCCTTTCATGGATTTATTACAAGAAAAATAGGAATAAATACAATTACAGAAAATGTAAGAGAATCATGTACTTCCAAGGGATTCAATAAATACAAATATTCAGAGGGATACAAGTTTACAAGATAAAATCATCCCTATAAGGGTGAAGTGACTACTCCGAATAAAATCTCCACTCCCAGAAGGGGCCAGAAAAAGGTATATATAAGATATCTACCTGACCACCTCCTGACAAAAAATAAGAAAATAATAATTAAAAAAATAATGGGGTTACCTATAGACCCTTTGAGATATTCTAAAGGGGCTCATAAAGACTGACTTTAGATTTTTCTTTATGTTCCCTTTTAGTTAACTCAAAGTATCCATATGAGACCATTGAATCCTAAACTAGTAGTAGCTATCAAGATCATCATTATTATTGTCCTTTTAGTGGTTTCCTTATTGAATGGTGATGTAGGGACAGTTGATGCACTACTTAGAGCTGCTGTAGGTGGATTACTATAGCCCCTTTAAGGGGTGCCTATAGTTAGCCTATAGACCATTTAAGGTGTACCTTAAGTTAACCCTTAGGGTACGCCTCCTTATATTAGCTTGCTATCTCTTGACGATAACTTGTGGTTGACTTTAGGGTAACAACAGATACCTTTAGGTAAACTAAGGGTCACCTTGATTAGAATTTTATAATAAATTTGTAAGGTGGCACCTTAAGACAGACACGGGCGTGTGTCCCCCGTAGGGTGCCTTGAGATTCCTCATTGCTGCTCGTATACACCTGCTGCCTAATTTACGTATATATGCGTAGGCGTGCGTAATGGTGCCCAAGGGGTAGCTTAGGGTAGCTTTAGGGTAACCTCGGGGGCTATTGTTTACATTTGGTTCATCTATGGTTTTTCGGGGTAACATAGGTATTTCTACTTATATCATATCTGTTGCTCCCTTAAGTGCCACTATTATCAACCCGAAGGTCGTCCATTTGCCTATTATTATAATAGCGTGAGGGGTTCGATGGGGATACCGTGAAGAGGGGATAGGGGAGGGCTTGACATGGGGCTTGTGGTCTGTTAAAGTGTGCTCATCGGTTGAAACAAACAGTCCCTTAGGAGGATCTAAAGATGCTACAGTTCAGAGTAAAGATTGCAAAGATCATGAGTAATGCAGAGACACGCACTATTACATTGGTGTTCTCTGATGACACTCAGTATGTGATCCGTGTGACGACTGATGTTGACCACTATCATAACATTGAAGCTAGTCTGCTATGGAATGCAATGAACTATACAGACTTCAGAGATGCCGAAAGAGAAAACTTGCTCATTAGAGAAGCTGAGCAGGCTCTGATGATGGAAGGTGTTAAGACCTTCGAGGGGAAGTGGGTGCAATCGGCTGCCAAGTAGTTAATCCTTACATAGCACATTCTTGGGATAGCCCTTGACAAGCTCTAAAGAGTGTGCTAAAGTAAGTATTAATCACAAACCAAGAGCTACACAAGCTAGCAAAGGAGAATCATCATGACAAACTCTAAGACAAACATCAAGTTCAATCCTCTCCCCGGCAAACTTCAGTTGGTCATTGACGAGGAACTGTACACATCCGAAGTTATCAACATTTGGAATGATTACGTTGACGAACAAGGCAGAGAAGATGAATACATCTGGCTATTCTGTGAGGATAACCTTGATGAGCTCCTAAAGGACTGGCCACCATCTGATATCGTCTTCTCACTTCAGCGTTCTGATGAGCGAGACAACTGGTTCATTATCAATCATAGCTCTTCAGAGATCATCAGTTTCCCTGAGTGGGAAGTTGAGAACCACGTTAACATGCCTGAGCTGATTGACTGGCTCGTGAAGGATGACAAGTGGCAAGAGTACCCTGAGCTTGCTTCAGCTGCCGATATTGAACTTTGATTAATTCTTACACTTAGCACACTTGACAAGTCACCTAGAGTGTGCTAAAGTAAGCATTGATGATCAACACCAAGTCACTACCAAGAGGTACACACCATGACAAACCCTTTTAACCTCATTCACCAGATCCAGCGAGTTCTCAATCGTCACTCTGAAGACTCCTGCTTTGGTAACCTTGTGTCCGCCCTTCAGAACGTCTCAAGTAACTCCGATATCGATGATGTTATCTATGAGACTGCAGACAGCCTTTGCCCGAGCTATTATGCAGAACTCAAGGTCTGGATCCCTGAGCATATTGATGAAATCAATGATTGCGTAAAGGAGTATGAGATCCTTCCGGAAGACTTCGATCTATTTAATGTAGCTCAGAAGGCTTGGGTAAAGGATACTGAAGCTCGATTCTTTGAGTACTGTGAGGATGCATGCCTTGTAGTCGCTCTTAAGTACCTCGCTAAGCGCACTGATGCCATCTCTTACAATGCCTTTAGTTATCTTAAGCACAACCTGAACAAGTTCGATATCAGCACCGTTCAGGATATCATTGATACAGCTGACAAGGCCATTCTTCTCCAAAGGTACACTAAGGGATAGTCCTAATACATAGAGACTTGACAAAATAATGTTAGGTCTCTACAATTAGAACTAATCTAAATAGCAACTCATAGGAGCAACATCATGTCACGCTATGCATACAGCCTCAAACCCTTTGGTTCCTCTCAGAGGGATTTCTATGGCAAGGCCACTGTCATTGTTACCCGAGATAAGTATGAGAGCACCGAACGATTGATCTCTTATGAAACCCAAGTCGCATCCCACGACCTTCGCCTTAGACGAGTGGAAATCTTTGGGTGGTACTCCAACACAACCTCAAAGCATATCAGGAGCTTCCTTAACATGGTCTATGGGGAAGAGTGTTGGGAAGTATGGTCGGTCATCCACTGTGCAATCAAAATGTGGAAGTGCAAGAGCTTTAAGGCATTCTGTGACATGAAGCCAACGGTCTCTACAGATAGCACATTCACTATCAAAGCATCTGGCAAGCCTACAGTCAACCTCTCTAACGTCAGCTTTTAAAGGAGACAACATATGTATGCATTCTTTGTCAAGAAATACAACGGCAAGCGCTTCCGTCAATGGGGGGAATTCAGTGAACTTAAGGATGCTCTAATTCAGTATGAGTTCCTAAAGAAGAACTCAGGATACCCAAGGGGCAGCGAAGTCCAGCTGAGGATGTACGATATCAACTCTCAGAAATGGAAGTGGCTTGGTGACTGGGAGGATCTCTAAAACCTCTCTAATTTCACCTCAGTTAAACGATAGGTGCTCAGGGGTACCAACATACCACCAAGTACACTATCGTTTAACCTGATGCAAATCTGAGGCATCTGCGGCCATTTTAAATAGGAACCCACAACATGTACATTGTCATTCACGATTACAGAACACCAGGAGGCAAGATGAGATTGATCAGCTGCAATCTATGCAAAGAAGTACCCGTAGAGTGCTTTGATGAGAACACACTGAGCGCTACAGTCTTTACTCAAGTGCAGCCTGCAGTAGACTACATCGATTCACTCTATGAGAACTCCAAAGTTACCTATGAGCAGCGCGAGAGTATGATCTTCAGCATTTATGAGCAGCTTGGCAACTATATGGTTGGTCGTCCCTATAAAATGTGGTGTATCGAACATGAATATTAAATATTTAATTCACAAAGAAACCTCCATAGTTTATTCTAAAGAATACTATGAGGAACATAAAGACAACATCGATTTAACTGAATTCTATGTAATAAATGGGAATTAATATGCAGGAATACGACAATGAATGGGTTAATGAAGGAATAAACGATAGTGGAAAGCCAGAAGATCAAAAGCATTATCAGGGCTTAATTCAGCCTATTGAATTAATGCAAGAGCTGCTTTCTCACAAGGAATTCATAGGTTTCTGTAAAGGAAATATGATCAAATATGCCTATAGGGCAGGTCATAAAAATGGGGAATCTGGTAAGAAAGACAAAGAGAAATATGAAGCTTATAAAGAGTTTCTCAATAGGCATCTTTATGGCAGACCACTGATTGAACGAGACGAAGAGTAGTAAGATTACTCTATCTAATAGGGGAGATTATATTAATATTGATCTAGGTCAAGAAAAAAAATATAATCTCCAGTACTAGAGAGAGGTAGGATAAGACATTGATGTAGATCAAATCAGAGAGACAAGGGACTATAGTTAACTTAAAGATAACCTAAAGATAAACTATAGAGAACTATAGATATTAACTTTAATGATAATAACTATAATAATAACTTATAAGAGTATAATCATAATAATAATAATAATAATTATAATATAAATAACTAAGTAGGTTATTACTATAGATACTAATCTAAAGACTAACTAAAGATAACTTAAAGTTAACTAAAGGAAACCAAATGGACACTAAAGCAGCTATTGATTCAATTCGGATTAATGAATGTGGTTATGATGAATTGTGTCTCAAATATGGAAAGCATTTAGTCGATAAAGAAATAGAATTAGAGTTAGAGAGTAAGGATCTTGCTTATCAAGCTTTTATGTCTAAAATTAACAAGGCCAGAGAGAATAAAACTTTAGCAGACACGGGGACAACCAAAATGCTGCTTAAAGAAGCCCTGCCTGCTTTCTGTAAGGGACTAAAGAGTTTCTATGAAAAAGCTGACAGTGGTAAACCGGGTAAGCGCCATATTTGTGCAGTTGTCTTAAAGCAGCTAGAGATTGAGCATGTAGCTTTCTTGTCTCTCAGAACTATTCTTTCTAATGCTATCCCTCAGATTAACCTTACGTCCCTTGCAAAAGAGCTAGGAACTGAGTTAGAACTGGAGATGAAGTTCCAAGATGTTTTGTCTACTTTGTCTGAGAAGGAACGATCCTACTTTCAGGTCAACCTCAACAAACGTATAGGTATGTCTTTCAAGACTGCCTTTGTTAACGCCAAAGATAAATGGTTAGCTGATGAGGAACGTAAAGAGAAGTGGGAGAAATGGACTGATAGTGTTCGCTGCAATCTAGGTATGAAGCTGATCGATATCTTTATTGTCTCTACTGGACTGGGGAAGATCTCTAAGTACTCCAAGGGTGGCAGCTTTAACATTACCTATCGTTTTGAGATAGCTCCTGAGATTGTCCAATACATTGCCCATAACGATAAGGAAATGGCAGATTTGCTATTCAAAAATCGTCCTATGGTCATCCCTCCCAAGCCTTGGACTAATCCTATCAATGGTGGTTATTACATCAATCTCAAGAGACCTATCCCTTTAGTTCGTCTTAATGAAAAGACTGTTATGGATCTCTATGGAGATCTCGATATGCCTGACGTCTACAAGGCTGTTAACGCTATCCAAGAGACCCCTTGGAGAATCAACAAAAGGGTACTTAAGGTAGCTCAGGAGATCTCTAAGTGGAAGCATATCCCTGAGGGCCTTGAGATGCCTTTAGCGGAACCTGAGGAACCTCCAGTGCGCCCAGAGGCAGCAGATAAGGATCCTAACGTTCAGAAGGAATGGCGTAAGGCTATGGTTATCTACTTTCAGCGTGACAATAAGCGTAAGTCTAAGCGTTATGCAGTGAATGCTCAGCTTGCCCTTGCGGATATCTATAAAGACTATGAACGTATCTACTTTCCTCATAACCTTGATTTCCGTGGTCGTGTCTATCCGCTGCCTTTGCTGAACCCACAAGGCACTGATTTCTGCAAGAGTTTGCTGGAGTTTGCCGATGGTGCTCCTTTGGGGGATTCAGGGGTAGCCTGGTTAGCTATTCAGGGTGCTAATTGCTATGGCCTCGATAAGAAACCTTTAGAGGAACGTATTGCGTGGGTCTATGAGAACACTGAGCTTATCCTAAAGACTGCTAAAGATCCTCTCACATATCTTGAATGGACTGAAACAGATTCCCCTTGGGAGTTCCTAGCATTCTGCTTTGAATGGGCTGATTTCACGGAACAAGGTACAGATTATGTGTCTCATATTCCAGTAGCCTTCGATGGCAGCTGCAGTGGTATCCAACACTTCTCAGCTATGCTTAAGGATGAAATTGGGGGTACTGCAGTTAACCTCGTGCCTGATGACAAAGTTCACGATATCTACGGTATTGTCGCTGAGCATGTGAAACAGGCTATCCTTAAGGATGCCGCTGAAGGTACTGAAGATGAGTTTAAGACTGCTGAAGATGGCACTGAGTATGTCTCTAAGGGTACTAAGGCACTTGCTAATGAGTGGCTGGCCTATGGGATTACCCGTAAGGTAACCAAGAGACCGACTATGACACTTTCATACGGAGCGAAGAAGTTTGGCTTTACTGAACAGATCCTTGAAGATACTATCTACCCTCATTTAGAACACAACCCCTTAGCATTCTCTAAGCCTCGACAAGCTGCAACCTATATGGCTGACAAGATTTGGAATTCATTAGGTGAGGTTGTCGTTAAAGCGAGAGAAGCTATGGATTGGCTTCAGACTGCCTCAGGACTACTCGCTACGGACAAGAATATCAACGGAGAGAACCTTCCTACACAATGGGTAACTCCTAGTGGTTTCTTGGTTCGCCAAAGGTATCCTAAGGTTCGCCTGAAGAAACTTAAGACCTTCTGCAGCGGGACTATCCATGTGTCTGATGAATCGGGTGCTCCTGAGGAATCTAAGAAAGAAGGGGAAACTTTTCAGATTAGTGTCTCAGAGGACTTAGGGGAAATCGATTCTCGTAAGCAGAAACAGGGTATCGCTCCTAACTATGTGCACTCTATGGATGCTAGTCACCTCATGTTAACTGTAGACGCTTGTGTTGATGCAGGTATCCATCAGTTCGCTATGATTCATGATTCCTATGGCTGCCCTGCAGGTCAAGGTGATTTGATGTTCTCTCTTGTTCGTGAGGTCTTTGCTGAAACCTACAAACAGAATGACGTGCTGCAGGATCTTCATGATCAAGTCGAGAATATGTTGTCTCCTAAGAAAGCTAAGGAGTTGCCTCCGATTCCTAAGCACGGTACATTAGATCTTGATGTAGTCAAACAGTCTATGTATGCGTTCTGCTAGTAACTTAATATAATCTCCACTACTAGAGAGAACCAAGGAATCTCTCTAGTAACTTTTACTTAATTAATTAATTAAACAAGGAAACCATTTTAAAATGCTCGAACGTTACACTACTCCGAAGGGCTTTGCTCAGTATCCTCACCTGAAGGAGCCTGATATGAAGTTCAATCCTGAAGGTGTCTTTAGTGTCACTATGCGCTTTGAGGGTAAGACACCGGAGCTGCAGGCACTCATTGAGAAGCTTGAGGCTATTCAGGACAAGGCTTTCGATGAAGCAGTCTCTGAAGCCAATGCAATGAACAAGAAAAAGATCCATAAGTCTGATCTTTACTTTGAAGATGAAGAAGGTAATGTCTACCTCAAGTTTAAGCAGAATGCTGTAATCAAGAAAAAGGATGGATCTACAGTCAACGCTAAGATTGCCCATTTTGATTCTAAGGGCAAGCCTATTGACGTCAATGTAGGTCGTGATTCAGTGATTCGTCTTAGCTTCACTGCAGCACCTTACTTCATGCAGTCAACTAAGCAGGTTGGCCTTAGCCTTCGACCGGTTGCAGTCCAAGTGATTAAGCTTAACGAGTTCGGTGGTTCATCTGCAGAGGACTACGGCTTCTCTGCTGAAGAGGAAGGCTATGAGGCATTCAAGGAAGAGACACCATTTGACAGCCTCGATGAAGATGAAGTAGAATCACGTAAGGCTGTTGGAGCCACTGATTTTTAATAATTACTAGGGAGTACCTAAGATGATTACTTTGGAAGAACTTGATAACCGCATTGATTCGGCTCAAACTACTCTTGCTATGATGCAGGATGTTGTGCAGGGTCTTAAGACTAACATTGAGGAACTTAAAGAGGAACAAAAGGAACCTACTTTCGATCTCTATGATTGGAACCCATGCACCATTAAATTCCCTGATCATGTGCTGCAAGATATCGATTGTGACTTTGTTGCAGTCATGCTGATGCATAAGGATGTCTATAAGGAATACTGTGAAGATGTAGAAAGTCTTCCTGTAGATGCCTCTAGTGTGCAAGATGGTAGCCTCTTTCTTGGTTACATGTACTTTTCGCTTAGTGATGCTAAACCTACCTTCAAGTACGCTAATGGATCTCCTATCTTTGATAAGGGCAGTGAAGAGAAGCGAGACCCTAAGAATTATTACTTTAAGTACGTCTTTGGTGGTATCTAATGACCACCCGCAGTGCAGCATACAGCAAAGCTAAAAGGCACAACGCGGGTACCTACAGATCAGGACTTGAGGAGAAGAATTCAGACTTCCTCAAGTCCTTTTCTATTGAGCCACACTATGAGGAACAGTACTTAGAGTATGTCGTTCCTCAGAGTACTCACAAGTATACCCCTGATTTCGTGTTGCCTAATGGCATCATTATAGAAACTAAGGGTGTCTGGGATGCTGAAGATAGGAAGAAGCATTTATTAATCCGTGAGCAACATCCTGAGTTAGATATCCGGTTTGTCTTTAGTAGAAGTAAGACGTACATTTATAAGGGATCGTCTACTACTTACGCTAGCTTCTGCAACAAGAACGGCATTAAGTTTGCCGATAAGCTGATCCCCGAAGAATGGCTTAAAGAGAAACCTAAAGATATCCCTGAGGGAATCTTGAAGAACAAGAATAATAACAATAACAACAAGAGAATTAATAAATGACTACTACCTTTAAGGAACCACTGATTGACTACCATAGAAACTTTGTTAAGTTCAAGTCTCGCAGTTCTACAGATTATCTGGTGGTTCACTGCAGCGCTACTCAAAATAAGCCTGAGTACACTTGGAAAACTATTGATCAAATGCATCGTCAAAAGGGGTGGCTAGGTATTGGCTATCACTTTGTCATTCTTACAGATGGAACTATTCAAAATGGCAGACCCCTTGAAGCTATTGGCAGTCACGTTCTGGGTTATAATGATGACAGTGTTGGCATTTGCCTTATTGGGGGGACTGATCGTAACGGTAAGTCTGTAGACAACTTTACAGAGAAGCAAAAGGAATCTCTTAAGAAACTTTTAGACTGGCTTAAGAGTAAGTATCCTAAAGCTAAGGTCTTAGGGCATAGAGATTTCCCCGGGGTAGCCAAAGACTGCCCTTGCTTTGATGTTCAGTCGTGGTACGGCCGTGGTGCTGTCTACGTTACCTATGAAGATGCAAGTTCTCTTGATAGATGCAAGTTGTCTCAAGCTGATCTTAAGGAAGCCAATGGGACACTTGAGTTTACTAAAGGAGACTTAGTTCGTATCGCATAAAATCTCCACTACTAGAGAGAAGAATAAACTATGTTGGAGAAGGTAGCCATACTAGCAGTAGTCTTAGCTTTCATTTCAGGTGTCATTGTTGGCAGGAAATATGAAAGCAATAAGCACACTGAAGAGCTTGTAGCTATTCAAGCTCAGAATGAAGTCAAACTAAAGGAGCTAACAGCTAGGAAAGATGAAACAATTAGCCTTATCATTAAAAGTAAAGCTTCTGATGCTGCTGACTTGGCTGCCCTTACTAAACATGTTAATCGGGTGCAGTACAACCTCAGTAGCACCGATAGAAAGCTTCTCAGGGATGCCTCAGGAGCTAATGCAAAGTCAGTCGAAGCGTGTAGACAGTTACTCTCAGAGAGTGCAGGACTTCATAGAGAAGGTGTTGAATTACTCAGAGACCTCAACACGAGACTAGAGGCTTTTATCAAACTGAATTCTACCTCTCCGTAATATAATTGGACAATATACCATTCTTCTAAAGTGGCTTATGTAGGTTCGAATCCTACCGGAGAGACCAAATATTTTAGGTGATTGACGGAATTGGCAGACGTTCTATGCTTAAACCATAGTGCCGAATGGCGTAGGGGTTCGAGTCCCCTATCACCTACCAAAGACACACCATAGTTAACACACACTAAAGGAAACCACAATTATGGAACCTATTGAACGTAAATCAGATTGGCATTATCCTGACGGAGATTCATACCGTGATGAGCTTCATAGTAATCAGAAAGAAAAGTGGGAGTATGAATATGAAGCTTTTCTAGATTCTGAAGATGATCCTGATGATGAGATTGATGAGGAGGACGATGAAGATGAGTGATAATGGTCAAATTCCTGGGTTTTGTGTAGGTAACTCTTTGGCTATCCTTCGAGCACGCAACAAAGATCTCTATACGTTTGAATTGGAGTATCCTCGGTTCATCCATAGTGAATTCATGACACACCGGATGTTCTCTCGGAATGCCTCTAGCTCGCGTGCGGTTCCTGTAGAGAAAACCATTCAGAACATCCTTAATAAGCCTTGGGCACCTTTGAAGGTCTATAAGAATTGTAAGGGTATGCAAGGCAAGGAGCTCATTAGTGATGATGAGTATGATGTCTTTTGCGAAGAGTGGCAAGATGCTGCATTTAAGGCAATTGAAGTTGCTCATAAGATGATTGACAATGGGTACCATAAGCAGCATATCAATCGTATCCTAGAGCCTTTCACAAAGATTAAAGTTATTGTTACTGCCACTGAGTGGGATAACTTCTTTAATCTCCGGTTGTCTCCTGATGCTGACCCAGAGATTCAATCTCTTGCTATGGCTATTAAGAAAGCTATGGACAACGCTTGGAGTACCTTCATCAATGTTCATGGTGGGCGTACGCTTCCATATGTGACCTTTGATGAGATGGACAACATTGAGGATAATCGTATTCTCACGCTTATCTCTGCTGCACGTTGTGCCCGAGTGTCTTATCTTAATCACGATGGTTCTAAGCCGGATATCCTAAAGGATCTTGCTCTTGCTAAACGACTTATCAATAGTGGGCATATGACACCTTTTGAACATCAGTGTCAAGATGTTTTCGATGCAGGTTTCTACTATAACCTTCGTGATTCCCAAAGTGCACGCTATATGCTAGATCATGGAATCGACCTTTCTGCACCATGAGCCTTGTCCTAATTGCGGCTCTAGCGATGCTCTTGCTGTTTTTAGTGATGGTCATAAGTATTGCTATAGCTGTACCACTTATTTTAGACCTGATGGATCTTTGGACAAACCCAAGGGGGTAAAGATGTCAGCATCCAATATGATTCCTTTAGAGGAACTACAGATCTCTGCTTTGCCTGCTAGGGGTATCACTAAAGATACTTGTACTAAGCTAAAGTATTTCGTGGGGGAGTATAAGGGTAACCCTTGTCAAGTGGCTTGCTACTATGATGACAAGGGTTCTCTTGTAGGACAAAAGCTTAGATTCCCTGATAAGTCTTTTGCTGTACTAGGGAAGATCTCTGGGTGCCTCTATGGTTCTCAGTTGTGGTCTAGTGGTAAGAAACTAGTAATCACTGAGGGTGAGATAGATGCCCTTAGTGTGTCTCAAGTGCAAGGCAATAAGTGGCCTGTAGTGTCTATCCCTAATGGTGCTCAGGCTGCTAGGAAAGCCATTGAAGCTAACCTAGAGTATCTAAATAACTTTGAAGAGATCATCCTAATGTTTGATATGGATGATCCGGGACGTAAAGCATGTGAAGATTGTGCAAAGATTCTCCCATTGGGTAAAGCGTACATTGCTAATCTCCCTCTTAAGGATCCTAATGAGTGTCTTAAGGCTGGGAGATCAGGTGACCTTGTATTGGCCATATGGAACGCTAAGCCTTACAGACCTGATGGAATTGTTTCAGGTCAAGATCTCTATGAGAAGTGTGTGGAAGGTCTTGATAGTCTTAAAGACAGTGTGGCCTATCCTTTTCAAGCTCTCCAAAGCAAGACAAACGGTGCTAGACACGGTGAGCTCTATGTCATTACCTCAGGATCAGGTATGGGAAAATCCACTCTACTCAGAGAGCTTGAATATTTCTTTGGTGTCTCTAAAGGCGAGACTTGTGGCGTGGTTGCTCTTGAGGAATCTACAGCAAAGACGGGCCTTGAACTTATGTCCATATTTCTTAATAGACGTCTCATTATCAGCGTGGATCCCGATAGCGTTTCTAAAGAAGAACTCAAGAGTGCTTTTGATGCCACGATTGGCAACGGAAAGTTCTTCCTCTATGATCACTTTGGATCACTTGATTCTGGGAATCTGCTTAGTAAGCTTAGATACATGATCGTAGCTTTAGGATGCAAGAGAATCTTCCTAGACCATATCTCTATTGTTGTCTCTGGTATGGACAATAGTGACGATGGCGGGGAGCGTAAAGCTATTGACAAACTAATGACAAACCTTAGATCCCTTGTTGAAGAAACAGGGTGTACTATGTATGTCGTTAGTCACCTTAAGCGCCCCGATAAGAAAGGTCACGAAGAAGGAGCTCAGGTGTCTTTAAGTCAACTTAGAGGTTCCGGTGCTATCGCTCAGCTTGCAGATATGGTGATTGGCCTGGAGAGGAATCAACAGGGAGATAATCCTAATGTCATGGCCATTAGAGTACTTAAGAATCGCTTTAGTGGTCTGACTGGTATCAGTGGTTATCTCTATTATGATCCCGAAACAGGCCGACTAAAGGACTACGATTGCCCATTTGAGGATGATTTAGGTGACTGTCCATTCTAGTTTCTATAATGATTTTGATCCTAATGCCTGCAGGTGGTTAGACAATCTGCAGAGGCGCCATAAGATCCCTGAGGGTGTAGTATCCTCTATGTCTATTACCAATATCACTGAGGTAGGTGACTATCAGTATGCTCATTTTTTTGCAGGGATTGGTGGATGGCCTTTAGCGTTCCAATTAGCTCAGCTTAAGACTGACCTAAAGGTTTGGAGTGGGTCATGCCCTTGTCAGCCCTTCAGTGCTGCAGGCAAACAAAAAGGAGTTAATGATGAAAGAGACCTATGGCCGGTCTTCAATAAGCTCATACAACAAGAGAGACCTGATATCATCTTTGGGGAGCAAGTTGCAACAGCGATTAGACACGGTTGGCTTGACAGGCTCACCTCTGACCTCGAAAGTAATGGTTACCTCGTGCTCTCTTCCGTACTATCAGCTAACTTGCTTGGGGCTCCGCATGAGAGACGTAGGCTATTCTGGGGAGCCTTCAATATGGAGAACCCCAACCGTCTCAGACACACAAGGTGGTGCCCGTTGGGCGATCCCTCGTGGTGCTCTGGTTACCTTCAAGAGCACTCTGAAGAACGCTTATCTAGCAGCAAATCATTTTGGGAGAACGGAGAGTGGCTTGAGGGTACAGAAGGGAAAAGCTTTCTTGTTGAACCCAGAACTTTCCCGCTTTGTAATGGGGTACCCTACAGATTGGAGCTGTTACGTGGCTACGGAAATGCCATAGTTCCTCAATTGGGTGCCTTGTTCATTACATCTTTTCTTGACACAATCTTGGCAAAGCTATAGAAGGATATAGAAAATGCTTCAACTATACGACAAACACATCATTACTGATATCGAAACCAATGGACTATTGGATACCGTAACTAAATTCTGGTGCGCATGGATCTACGATAGTGCCTCTCAGGAGTACAAAGGATATAAGGATCTCGATGAATACATTGATGCTCTTAATGTATATGGTACTAGCGGTTATAACTTGGTATTTCACAACGGTATCAAGTACGATGTCCCTTGTCTTAAGCGACTATCAGGTAAAGACTTTGTATTTGATCCTCGGGATTGTGTTATCGATACACTTGTCTTTGCTCGCCTAGTTTGGAGCAACATTAAAGATCTCGATATGGGCTTAATTCGTTCTGGGAGGCTTCCCAAGGATCTCTTTGGTTCCCATTCATTGAAAGCCTATGGCTATCGTATGCGTGAACTAAAGGGCACCTATGGGGAACAGGAGGAGGCTTGGGACAGCTTCTCAGAAGAGATGTATCAGTACAACTATCAGGACGTAGTTGTTACTAAGATGCTTTTTGATAAACTCTTAGGCAAAGGGTATCCTTGGGAGGCCGTACAGCTTGAGCACGATATTGCATGGGTTATGGCTAAGCAGGAGCGTAATGGTTTTGTCTTTGATAGAGATAAAGCTGTAGTTCTCTATAGTGAGCTTGCAGGGCGCAGAGATGAGTTGACTAAAGAGTTGCAAGAGAGTGTCCCTCCTCTATTTACTGGCTATAAGACCTACAAGAGAGACAACGCTAAGAAAGGTATTAAAGCAGGAGTACAATATCCTGTTTATGAAACCTTTAATCCCAATAGTCGACAACAGATTGCTAAGGTTCTCATTGATCAAGGGTGGGAGCCTCAGGAGGTGACTGATACAGGGATGCCTAAGGTTGATGAAGAAACTCTAAAGACTGCTAAAGATATTCCTATGACTAGCAAGATCTTAGAACTTCTCATGTTAAACAAACGTATTGGTCAGCTTGCTGAAGGCAGTAATGCGTGGCTAAAGCTAATGAAGGAGGATCCTAATGATCACCTATGGCGTATTCATGGCTCCGTTAACCCTAATGGGGCTGTCACTGGGCGTGCAACTCATAGTTATCCTAATGTTGCTCAAGTTCCTGCCAATAGAGCTCCTTACGGGAGACTATGCAGGGAGCTATTTACTGTTCCGAAAGGTTGGTATGAAGCTGGTATTGATGCTTCTGGGCTTGAGTTGCGTTGCCTCGGTCATTTCCTATCTCCTTATGATAATGGGGCATATGTAAAGGAGATCCTATCAGGTGATATCCATACGCATAACCAAAAGATGGCAGGGCTTGCTACACGTGACCAAGCGAAAACTATGATCTACTGCATGATGTACGGAGGAGGAGACGCTAAGCTTGGTGAGGTTATCGGGGGAGACGCTAGGGCAGGTAAGGCACTTAAAGAGAAGTTCTTTAAGGCTATTCCTGCTTATAAAGATCTAGTAGAGGATATCTCTCATAGTCTTGTCTCCTCTTCAGAGTGGGTAGGGGGTACTCATAAAGTGAAGTGGCGTAAGCGGGATCATCCTGATAGTCCTCAGCTTGAGATCACCCATTGTGTCTTGGGTTTGGACAGACGTGTCATCTATGTACGCTCTGAACACTCAGCTTTGAATACCCTATTGCAATCTGCAGGTGCTCTCATTTGTAAGAAATGGGTGTGTCTTGTAGAAGAGAATATACGTAAGGCTGGCTATAAGCACGGCTGGGATGGAGACTTTGCCATGATGGCATGGATTCATGATGAGTGTCAGATAGCTTGTCGCACTAAGGAAATCGCTGAAGATTGCTGTAGGATTGCTCAGGAATCCATGAGACAAACTCAGGCATTCTTTAATTTTAAATGCCAACTTGATACTGAAGGAAAGATTGGCTGTAACTGGGCAGCTTGTCATTAATTACTACTATGGAAAACACTGGTATGACTAAAGAAACTAAGGCAGCACTGCTGCGTGACTATAAGGCTCCTAAGGGCAGCATTGATCACATCCATATTATGTGGAAGTGGAAGGTTAAGCATGATGAGTATGGCAATGTCCCTGCTTATGGTGCTGTAGTCACTCTTAATGGTGAGACTGTGCTTAACTATGAGCCGGAACCTGAAACTTGGAAGGATTGGGCTCCTGAAGAGATCATTCATGACCTCCTTATGAAGCTCGGTTACAGTGTGACTTCAGATACCACTACAGAGGAGGAGGGTAGTTATGAAGATGCCTAAGTATTTCTATACTGAAGAGAAAAGTACTGGGGAGGTTATTGTTCACAAGCGTAACGCTGAGATGAGTAACTACTGCAGCGCTCTTGCTTACATTGGTGAAGTCCATCCTAAACTTCAGTCAGACTATTGTCGATACAATGCACGAATGATTGCTGAGATGGCCTCCCGAGGCCACATTACGTCAATCAATAAGTACATTCGACAGGCAGGCAATCGATGGCTGCTTACTCGTTCTGGAGCTGAGCTTGCATCATCCTATGAGCGCTACTAAAGAATACATTGGGCTGATAGACGGAGATCTATTGGCCTATAAAGCCTCTTCAGCTGTCCAAAAGGATATCTATTGGGGAGATGGTCTATATACTTGTCATGCTTATTTGGATGACGCAATAGATCAATTTGAAGAGATTATTGGTGGTATTAAAGATACACTAAAGACAAACCATAATGTCGAAATGAATGACTATTCGTTTGTCTTTAGTGACCCTAATGATAACTTTAGGAAGCACTTAATGCCTGATTATAAAAACAATAGGCTTGATAAAAGAAAGCCTACTTGCTACTATGGATTAGTGGATTGGATCAGAAATAACTATGAATCTAAATCTAGTGAATCTCTAGAAGCTGATGATGTAATAGGTATTAATAGTACCCCTGATACAACCTTAATTGTGTCAATGGATAAGGATTTCAAAACTCTTCCTACTCATTTCTATAGAGTAAATGAAGATCAAATCTATTGGCTTGACGAAGATAAAGCTAACTATTGGCATATGTTTCAGACACTCGTAGGAGACACTGCTGATGGCTATAAAGGTTGCCCCGGTATTGGAGCAGTAAGAGCAGAGAGGATCCTTAAGGATGTCCCTCAGGATAAACTATGGGAGACTGTAGTCAATACCTACAAGAAAGCTGGCCTTACTGAAGATGATGCTTTGCTGCAAGCTAGAATGGCCTATATTCTTCGACAAGGGGACACTAAAGATACCCTTTGGACACCTGATAAAATCGTCCCTATTAAGACGACAGATAGTTGATAATAAATTCACCACACTAGGAGATAGATAATCGTGAAAGACGAATCTATGAAAATTGATATCAAAGATACCACTAAAAGTGATCCTGATGAACCCCTCTTCGACAACTTTCCGGCTGTCCCGAAAGACTTGTTGGAGGGACTTCAGAAGATCTTTGATGTACGCAAGATGATCCGCTATAAGCCTACCATTGATTACTGTGGTGGTGTACAGGATGTACTTGACTTCCTTGAAAATAAGTTCAATGAACAAAACCATATAGGTGATTAAAATCGGTGCACTGTTTTCAAAGCCTAAGACACCTGAAGTGAAAGTTCAGGCACCTGCCTTAGACAACCCTGTAGTTGAACCTCAGGAACCGGAGCTTGGTGCTCAGGAGACTGAAGAACAGAAGGCTCGTAAGGGTAAGAAAGGTCTTAAGGTATCCTTAGACAAAGCTAAGGGTGTAGGCACTAATGTAATGTAAAAATTAAAAAAGGATGACGAATACTATGGGGGACTATAGGGGGTCTATAGGTAAACTTTATGTTAAACCTATTGTAGACTTAAAGACAGCTATGGAGGTTCTAGATAAATGTATGGAATCTATTATAGATAATCCTAATAATTTATCCTTCATAAGAAACTTAGATAAAGACTATATTAGGTCTTTTGTTAAAGATGTAGTATTGAATAATAACCAATATGATTATCGTATTATTGGTTTCTATAGTCAATCTGCAGATGAACTAGTGGGATGCTGTTTGTTATCCTATGGTTACCCTTGGTATTCTGATAAGCAAAGAATCCTTAATGAAGAATGGACTGTATCTTTTAAAAGAGGAGCAGGCATTGCTAGAGCGTTGTCTGATTATTTAATTGATTGTCTAAAGAATGATGAGTGTGACTATATTCAAACTGGGAGTGTCAATGATTGGTGTGCTCCTATGTTAAAGAATAGTTATGTCTCTAAAGGATTCCATATTTATAATTGCTATTATTTAAGTAAAGAGGATATTAATGGGCATATTCAGTAAAATCAGTAAAGCCTTTAAGAAAGTAGTTAAGGTCTCCACTGGTGGCCTTATTGGTGGCCACAGTAACTCTGGTCAATCGACTACTGAAGAGACTGTTCCTGCTCCTGAGTTAGGGTTTGTGAATGCAGATACAACTAACACTACTGAATCAGAATCAGAGAAGCAACAGTTAACTAAAGGAAAGAAGAGAGGCAAGAAGTCTCTTAAGGTTAACATGATTGGTCCATCTAGCGGAAGGAATATTGTCTAATGGGACGTGGAGATTCATCTTGGCAGGATCGTAAGCATCATATCGGTAAGCCAAGAGGTGATAAGAAAACATCTACCGGTACGATTACTCCTGTTAAGAAAAATGAAGAGGTTACTGAGACTACTCCCTCTGTAGACACTTCGGTTGGTACTGAGGGTTACGATGATACTAAGGCCACTACTGCAGTTAACCCCCCTAGAAACCCTCAGGTTGGTGAGAGTATCATGAACAGTGGTGGTACAGGTGCTAATGAGACCTATGATTTCTCTAAGCGATCTAAAGCTGTCTCTACTACCACCCAGTCGACAACCTCTAAGAAACGTAAGAGCAGTCTTAAGGTTAACATTAGTGGTGCCGGTGGTACGGGACGTAATATTGTGTAATAATGGCAGAAACTAAACTAGATAATCAAACTGCTGAAGGTGCACAAAAGGTATATGAAAGATTGTCTACGGACAGAGATCAGTATACCCAGAGAGCAGAGAAGAATGCTACCTATACTATCCCTCAGTTGTTCCCTAAGGAATCTGATGATGGTGGCACTGCCTATACGACACCTTATAATTCTATTGGGGCTAGAGGTCTCAATAACTTAGCATCTAAGTTGTTGTTATCTTTGCTTCCCCCGGGTCAGCCTTTCTTTAGACTTGGGTTAGATACTGCATCTAATGAGGCACTACAGACATCTGGCAATGATCAGGTTAAGGATACCATAGAGTACGGCTTGTCTATGATGGAGGCTGCTATGGTGAAGTATATGGAGCATAATGGTCTTAGACCTACGCTCTTTGAGTGCATTAAGCAGCTCCTGATTGCTGGCAATGCGTTGCTCTTTCTGCCTCCTCTAGAGGGTGGCATGAAGTGCTATACTCTCAGAAACTTCGTAGTTGAAAGAGATGCTATTGGCAATGTACTTCAGATTGTCGCTAGAGACACTTTAGCTCAGGGGACTATCCCTCCGAGTATCTTAAGTCTCTTAGGCAATGCAGGTAATGAAGTTAATCGTTCTGAGAAGGTTAACATCTACACTCATACCTATCTTGTCCGTGGGGATACCTTAGAGGGATCCACTTGGGAATCCTATCAGGAAGTAAATAACACCATTATCCCCGGATCAGAACAGACGTATCCCTATGGCAAATGTCCTTGGATCCCTGTGAGATTCACTAAGAAAGATGGGGAATCCTATGGTCGATCCTTTGTTGAAGATTACCTTGGTGACTTGATCTCTTTAGAGAACCTTCAGCATGCCATTAACGATATGGCTATGATTTGTGCTAAGGTATTGTACCTAGTGTCTCCTTCATGTCAGACTAACATTAAGGCTCTAACTAAAGCTGAGAATGGGGCTTTCGTAAGAGGTCGACAGGACGATATTGTTGCAATGCAGACAAACAAACAGACTGACCTTCAGGGCTGCTATGCGGTATCTCAGGGTATAGAACAGAGATTGTCTTATTGCTTCATGTTGTCTAGCACTACTGCTCAAATCACAAGAGATAGAGTGACAGCAGAGGAGATCAGATATATTGCTCAGGAACTTGAGGATACCTTAGGGGGTGTCTATAGTCTCCTGTCTCAGGAACTTCAGTTGCCTTTAGTGTCCTGTATCTTCAATCAGATGCAGTCTAATGGCAGCCTTCCGACTATCTCTGAGCAGTTCGCTACGATTGAACCTACGGTCATCACTGGTGTTGATGCCTTGGGTCGTGGTCATGACTTTGCTAACTTGTCTCAGGCACTTCAGGTACTTGCTCAGTTCCCTGATATCATGCAGATGATCAATCAGCAGAACTTAGCTATGCGTATCTTCACGAGTGCTCAGATTGATGCTACGGGTCTCGTTAAGTCTCCTGAACAGGTTGCTAAGGAACAGCAGGCAATGATGGAACAGTATGCTGCCCAGCAGGGTATTGATGCTCAGGCTCAGATGGCAGTAGATAACAACAAAGCTCAACAGGAACAGGGGGTGTAACAGGTGAGCGAAGAAACAACAAACTTGAATAGTGATGGTCTTAGTGTCGACAATGGTGTCGATATTATGATCTCAGGTACTCAGCAGCTTACCCTTGATGGTGATGAAGCTACAGGTATGCTTAAGGATGGCGGCAGTAATGATGCTGTCCCTATGGGTGAGCCTTCTGAAGGCGAACCTCAGGGTGAACCTCAGGCAGAACCACAACAGGGGGAACCTGAGGGTGACCTTAATGTAAAGATAGATAAGCACACGAAAACCTTAGATGCCCTTGGTAAGGATCTTAAGGCTAAAGGTGTGGACTTCAATCAGGCCATTAAGGAATACAATGAGTATGGGGCCTTGTCTAGTAAGACTATGGCTGACCTTGCTCAGGCAGGTTATCCTTCAGAGGTCATTGAGGGTTTCATTGAATCACGACAGAACCTTGAGAGTGAGTTCACTAATGCTGTCTATAATTCAGCAGGTGGAGAACAGGCGTACAACAAGGTTATTGAGTGGGCACAAGGAAACCTCTCTAATAAGGTTCTGAGTTCCTTTAATCGAGCTATTGACAACAACAATCTTGAAGCTGTTACTCTTATGTTTGAGGGTATGAAAGCTAAGATGATTGCTAAGCAAGGAACACGTAATCCTACTATTATGGGTGGTGGGGTTACTACGGGTGGCTATAAGGGCTTCTCAAGTAAGCAGGAAGTAGTGGAGGCTATGAGTGACCCCCGCTATGGTGCTGACCCCGGTTACACTAGAGCTATCGAAATGAAGATGTACTATACTCAGTTGTAACGTACCCATAATAAAAACATTTCCTAATAACAATAATATAACTACAATAAGAATATAATAAAATGGCTGCGTTAACCGCTAATTCTATTTCTAATCCTGGTCAGAAGCTGAGCGCTGGTGAGCGTGATGAGCTGTTCATGAAGATCTTCTCTGGTGAAGTCCTTACGGCTTTCACGAGAACGTCTGTCATGATGGACAAACAGATTGTTCGTACTATTCCGCACGGTTGAAAATCTCTTGCTGTGCTAAAAGTTATTTAATTGCTGGAACCCTGTAGAATGGGAATCAGCAGCCAAGCTGTACCGAAAGGATAGAAGGTTCAACGACTAGTAGAAATACGTAGGGTACAAGCGTACTCGAAATGGTAACAACAATGAAAAAATCAATTAAAGAGGCTATCGAAAGAGGCTATAAAGTTTGCAGAACTTGTGGTATTGTCAAAGCTATAGACGACTTCTATAAACGAGAAGATAAGTGTAAAGGTGGTGGCACCTACATTAGCTATAGAAATGACTGCAAGGATTGTGTGAAAGCTAAGATTAGGCTTAGAGAAACAGGATGGGATCCTCATACCTATGAACGTACATGGTGCCTTCAGGAAGGCAAATGTGCTATCTGCGGTTGTGATTTGAATTCCTCTAGGTACACTAAGGCAGCGGCTGATCATGATCATAAATCAGGCAAACTTCGGGGTATCCTTTGCAACAATTGCAATACTGCGATTGGGCTTATGAAGGATTCTCCGTATAGACTTGAGAATGCCATTAGATATCTTGAAGAACATGGCTGTCATTGTTAAGATATAGTCTGAACACATAGGAAACTATGTGCTCTCTAGGAACTAACAGCATCCTAGAGGGAGCATAAGGGTAGCGCCTTATGTGAAACGTGAGGTAATTGAAGAGTGCCTCGTTCGCTGTCATGGGTCGTACTCATGCTAAGTATCTTACCCCGGGTAACTCCTTAGATGATCAGCGTAAGAAGATGGAGAACACGGAGCGAGTGATTGCTATCGATGGTCTCCTCACGGCTGATGCTCTTATCACGGATATCGATGATGCAATGAATCACTATGATGTCCGTACGGAATACTCGAAGCAGCTTGGTGAAGCTCTTGCTCAGGCTTTCGACTGTGCCTCTATCAATGAACTTGCTAACACGGGTGCTAAGACTGCCACGGGTATGCCTGAGAACATCCCTGATAATACTACTCTTGAAAATCCGGGTACGGGCAAGGCATTTGAGTATGTTACGGGTAAAGATGAAGATACGTCTGTGGAGTATGGCAACATCCTCCTGCAGGGTCTGATTGATGCCCGTGCTCAGTTTACGAAGAATTGGGTTCCGGCAGGTGACCGCTATTTCCTTGTCTCCCCCGAAGGTTATTCGGCTATCTGCCGTGCCCTTATGCCGGATGCTGCTAACTTTGCTGCTATCTTTGATCCGAATACGGGCAAGCTCCAGAATGTCTGTGGCTTCCAGATTGTGGAAACCCCGAACTTCTTGAACAAGGGTGTTGATGGTAAGCACGCTCTTAAGGAGCAGATCTCTACGGCTGTCCTTCAGGGTATCGCCTTCCACCGTTCCGCTGTGGGTGCCCTTAAGCTGAAGGATCTCGCTATGGAACGTGCTCGTAGAGCTGAATATCAGGCTGATCAGATCATCGCTAAGATGGCTGTGGGTCACGGTGGCCTTCGTCCTGAAGCCGTGGGGCTCTTCGTTAAGACTGCTCAGGTTGGTGCGTAATGTACTCGGAATCCGACATTAAGGATTCCTATTTCTATGTCAACGGGGGTTCTAAGAAAGGCTCCCGTTTGACTGTAGAAGAAAAGATTAAATTAGGTTTGATTAAAGCTCCAACTGAAGTCAAACCTAAGGTAGTCTCTAGGAAGCCTAAGATCCCTGCAGCTCCCAAATAATACATAATAATAACAACTATAAAATACTACTACAAAGGATAAATTATGATTGTCACTCCTTCTAACAAACTAGATGCAGTGAATGAGATTTTATCTGCTGTAGGCTCTAGTCCTGTCAACTCACTTGAAGATGAACTGAATGTAGACGTTCTGAATGCAGTGAGGATTCTCGATAGTGTCTCTAAAGAGATTCAATCAAGAGGATGGGACTTTAATATTGAAGATTCAGTAGCTTTATTGCCGGACGCTGATACTAACTTAGTTCCCTGCCCTAATAATTATCTTAGGTTTGTCAGCAGTGGTTATAAGTTGATCAGACGATCCGGCTATTTTTTCGACATTCTTTCGCAGACCAATGAGTTCCCTGAGGGTTTGACTTTAGATACTCTGGTTAGAGGATTAGACTTTGAGGAGTTACCTGAGGTATTCCGTAAGTTCATTACTTGTCGTGCAGCTAGAATCTTCCAGATGAGATATCTTACTTCAGATGACCTGAATACGCATCTGATGACTGAGGAATCTAGTGCCTATGCAGATATCATTGACTATGATCTAACTACGGGTAACTATAATATCCTCAATGATGACCAATACATTTCTCAGTATATCCAGAGGAGCTAATAGGGATGCCATTAGTATCGCAATCAACAGTATCCTATAAGGGTGGCGTATCTCAGCAACCGGATATCATTAGGTTTGCTGATCAGGTAGAGGAGCAGATCAATGGTTTCTCTAGTGAAGTCGATGGCCTGCAAAAGAGACCTCCTACAGTTCACATTAAGAGACTTGGGGACAGAGTAGATCCACTCACTACTAAGTATCATGTCATTAACAGAGATGAGACTGAGCAGTATATCTTAGGTATGTCCAGCGGGTCTCTAAAGGTATGGGATTTTGAAGGTAATGAAAAGAAAGTTGTTATTGACAATGATGCTAGTTATCTTAATGTCACGGACGCTAATGATGAATTTAGAGCAGTCACTGTTGCAGACTATACGTTCATTCTGAACCGTAGTAAAACCGTTGGTATGTCTAGTTCTACTACCTCTCAAAAGGGTCAGGACACTGCACTAGCGTACATTAAGAATGCCTCCTATGCTAAGACCTATGCTCTCTTTATGGGCAGTACCTTTATGTGTGGTGTCATTACCCCTGATGGTGGTGAAGCTAAGCAGGCTGTACAGACTACCTCTGCGTACATTGCAGAGAAACTTGTAGACTTAGCTACAGGTTCTCAGGGTGCTGATGAGGGAGCAACTACCTATGATTGGCTATTAGGACAGGTTGGCGGCAGAGCCTCTATGGGGTTCGCTAAGAATCCTGAGTTCAACTTCAGTGCTTATAACTTCAAAGTCTTTGGTGATTCCGTAGTTTCCATCCAAGCTAAGACTGGCTGGAATATGCCTAATGTTGTTGTTAAGGATGGCTTTGGCAACACTAATGCATATGTCTTGAAGGGTTACGTTAACAGTGTCTCTAAGCTTCCCCCTGCTGCTCCTGATGGTTACATCATGCGCATTAAGGGTGAATCTAACTCGGCTGATGATGACTACTATGTTAACTACAATGAAGGTAAGAATGCGTGGCTAGAGTGTGCCGCACCAAACATTCAGTATCAATTTGATTACTCTAGTATGCCTCATGCTCTCGTAAGAGAATCTGATGGCTCCTTCCACTTCAAAAGACTTACTTGGACTGATAGAGCAGTAGGTGATGAGGACAGCAATCCTGAGCCTAGCTTCGTAGGTGAAACATTGAATGATATGTTCTTCTACAGAAATCGCTTAGGGTTCATCAGTGGTGAAAATGTTATCCTTAGTGCTTCTGCTGACTTCTTTAATTTCTGGTTTAGATCCGCAGCTACTATTGCTGATACTGATCCAATTGACCTTGCTGTATCTTCAAACAAAGTCTGTATTCTAACACATGCAGTACCATTCAGCAGGGAACTAATGTTGTTCTCTAGAGAGGGACAATTTGTTCTCTCTAGCGATGGCGTAATGACCCCTAAGAGTGCTAAGGTTGACCAAATCACTTCCTTTGATTACAGTGATGATGCTCAGCCTTTAGGTGTAGGACAAAGTATTTTCTTTATCTCTAACAGAGTTAACTATTGCTCTCTTATGAGATACTATACGGTACAGGACGTAGCTGATCTTAAGGATGCTGAGGATGTAGCTGCACATGTTCCTACGTATATTCCTAAGGGAATCTTTAGGCTCTCTGGTAATACTGCAGACAATGTAATCACACTGTGTTCACGTACTCATCCTAACACTGTATGGGTCTTTAAGTACATCATTCAGAATTCCCAGAGTATGCAGCAGTCATGGTGCAAATGGACGTTCCGATATGAAGGTACTCAGGTCTTACTTGCAGAGTTCGTAGGCTCTGAAATCTACTTCCTTATTAACACTGATGGCGGACTGTTCTTAGAGAAGAGCATGCTTACAGGTCAGGCAGTAGACTTCTCTGATGAGCCTGTAAGATACTTTATGGATCGTAAGGTACGCTATGTCATTCCTGATACTAACAAGTACAGTGACTTCAATGACTACACTGAGATCTCCCTAAAGGATGTCTATGGTGCAGTTCCTAAGATTGGCTCAGCTACGTATTGTCTAGTTGGTACTGATGGCTACTATCATCAGGTAACCGATTGGGATGATAATGGTGTCTTTAAGGTGACCGGTGATCTCAGAGGTATGACTTACTTCGTAGGCAGACAATATGAATTTGATGTTGTATTGTCTAGACCAACGATTAAGAAAACTACTTCGGATGGTGCTACAATCTCTGAAGATGAAGGCAGATTACAACTGAGATACTATTGGTTTAACTATAGTAACTCTGGTACCTTTGATGTGTCTGTAGACAATGATGTCAAGAATAAGCACTTCAAGTACACTTGTACATCTAAGGTCTTAAGTGAATCTCCATTAGTCTTAGGATCCTATAGAGTAGCAACAGGTAAGTTTAAGTTCCCTGTGCAGGACAATAGTACTGAGGTTAAGATTACAGTTACTTCAGATAATCCGTTGCCTGTGAACCTTATCTCTGGTGGTTGGGAAGGATATTATATTCGGAGGAATAGTCAGACGTGAGAAAGGGATTAACTCTTAAGAAAGCTATGGTAGGTGCTCTGCCTAGTATGGCGCCTATGGAGCAAGAGATTGGTAAAGGTCTTGTTATGGCTACTCTGTCTCTGCCTGAGGCACCTATTGAAGTAGAGCATTTCCTGTGGGCAGGCTGTTACGTTAGAACCATTCTATTGAGAAAGGGTGAGATTGGTGCAGGTGCTTTCATTAAGATTCCTACAGTGGTTATCGTTAGTGGGTACTGTAAGGTTGTCGTAGGGGATCACCTAGAGGAGATCTCTGGCTATTCTGTATTGAAAGGTATGGATGGCCGCAGGCAAGTCTTTAGTGCCTTTGAGGACACCTACATTACAATGTTCTTTGCTAGTAACGCATCTACTGTAGAGGAAGCAGAGAAAGAGTTTACTGATGAGTGGCAGTTATTAACTAACAATAGAGAGGAACTATGTCAGGAGTAATTGCTGCAGGTGCAGTAATCGGTGCAGTTGCAGGTGGTGGCAGTTCCCTGTGGCAGAAATCAAAGTACAACAGATCTCTCACTAAAGCATTCAAGAAACAGATGTACTATGCTCAGATGAACTACAATTGGAATCAGAACCAATTGACTAGACAAGAGCAGAGTGCCTATGATAATGCTGTGAGCAACTTATTTCAGTTGTCTTATAACGCCTTGCAGAATAACGCTACAGTTGAAGCTTCTCTAGCTGAGACAGGTTACGAAGGGCGAACTGCAGGACAAATCAAAAGATCAATCTCAGGTGCAGTGTTGCGACAAAAGACTGCTCTTAAGGATGCCTATGAGACTGATGTAACTAACATTAGATCTCAGAAGGATGCTCTATATGTCCAGATGAAGAATTCTGTAGAGCAGGCTAGAGATCAACTCAAGAGCCAATATAAGGGTGGCATGGGCTACGTTATGGAGTTCCTTGATAGTTCTGCTAAAGGTGCAGCTATTGGTGCAGCTACAGCAGGTGCAGGCAGTGCTCTTGCAGGTGCTATAGGTACCGTAGGTGGTACTGGTGGTATCATTGAGGGTACTGTGGGTGGAGAGACGGTTATTGCAGGTACCTCTAGTGTTGGGGGTTCTGTGGGTCTCTCTGATATTGCAGCTGCGAATGTCTTAGGTACATCTACTACAGGTGTTACTACTTCGTCTACTATGGGTACCGGTACTAGCTTCATGAATAACTTTATAGCTAACTACAATACCCTTAAGACACAAAATCAAGGCTTGTTTACCTTCCTTGATGTCATACAAAACTTTACTGGGGCGCTGAATCAGGGGTATAACCGTAGAGGTTCCTATGGAGGTTATTACTAATAATGGCTTATAAGAATACAGCAGGTACTACGTCCATTGCTAATGAGATGGGTACTTGGAGGTACTTCAATTCTGGCTTAGCTAAGCTCGGGGAATATAAGGGTGCAAACCTTAACATTGATTCTTCTAAAGTTACTGCAGACCTCGAAGGTGACTGGGTGAATGCCTTAGGTCTAGCCTTTAAGCAGGCATCTAAAGACTTCGATCAGTATCAGATTGATGAAGCAAAGCGGCAACAGGTAAAGAAGAAAGAAGTAGAGGACTTAGCTGATAAGTATTTCCAAAGCCATTCTATTGAGCAGTATCAGCAGGATATCAAGAATAATCGTATTCCGTTTCAGGACAATCCATTTGCTATGTCTAGACTTAAGTATCTGCATGGTCGAATGGCATACAACCTGACCTATCAGGACTTTGTTAATGAACAGGTTAATACGAATAAGCTTGCTGGTAAGTCTCAGGTTGAAGTAGATTCAGAGTTCTATCAGTACGCTAAAGAGAGCCAAAAGGATCTTGCTGATTCCTTTGGTTACTCTATGGATGATGAGTTCTTTAAGGAGGGTTTCTTTGAGACTTCTCCTGAGGGTCGTCTAAAGGTAATCGCTCAGAAGGAAGCTGTAGAGGATAAATGGGAAACTGAGAAATCTCTTATTGCTGATTCCTCTAACATTGCTACGATCATTAATTCAGGGTCACCTAATGCAGGTCAAGCTTTCCTGAATTATTTGGATCAAATGGGGAGGACTACGGGGGCTAACTATTCCCCTGAGATGCAATATAAGCTTCTCAACAATGCTTTCCAGATGGCCTCTAAGTCTCGCTATGGTTCTCAGCTTATTGAGAGTATTGCAGACAAAGAGATTCCAGTTATCAAAGGGACTACCTTTAGAGAGCTATTGGGTGAGGATAACCTTAAGGCATGGCTTGTCAATGCAGAGACTGTAAAGGCTACTGACAATGCTATGGAGTTCTCTCATTGGTGTGATGATATTGACAAGTATGTTGAGGATGGCAACTATGTTCTCCTCAGCCAACTTAAGGATGAAGAATATCTCTCCAATAACAATGTAGAGACACCTAGAACTAAGTACCTTGATCAAGCAATCAGGAACGCTAAGAGAACTGCTCAGGCTAACCTTAAGGCCGCTGGGAAGGTGCGGGGTGATGCTCTCTATGAGGAGTACCTAGGTAATACTCTTATAGCTAACCTTACGGGTACTGCGGTTCCTACTGAGGAGGCTTTTAGGAAAGTCCTTCAGGATGCAGGGATCTCTCTGAATTCCAATGATATGAAGGTTATTGGGCAAGGGTTTGTCCAGAAGATCTTCACTGGGGGTGATCCAAAGAAGATCTCAATGCTACTCACTATGGCTACCTCTAAGGGTACCCCTAATTCCATTAGAGAGCCTGTCACCGAGATGCTTAAAGAGTACTATCAGGACTTAGATCATAGACTTAATGAAATTGCTATGACTGGTAAGATCTCATCTAAGGATGCTGTAGATTTACTTACGGATAAGGAAGCAGGTGACTTCCAGTATAATATCCCGGGTCAAGCTAGAGCAATCTCTATCTCAGGGTTATCCCCGGGGTTTCAGACCTTAATGAGTCTCTACAGTACGAATCCTTCAGCAGTACGACAGGTTCTCACTAATGGCACCTATGGTGACACTCGTGTATATTCTCAGCTGTCTACTGTAGATATGGCTATTAGACTTGGTAAGAATCCCCTTCAGGTTCTCGCTTCTGCTCAGGCATTCAAGGCTCAGCAACAGAGAAAGGCACTAGAATCAGGCGTTCCTTTAGAGCAGCTATTGCCTAGATTCAGAGTAGACAGGAATGAGATTCAGGGTTTAGTTGGCACTGGGGGTCTCAACAGAGCTACTACGGATATGTTGGATACTCTTGTGTGGGCTGAGATTCAAGCCTATAAGGATGCCAATCCTACAGATGATACCTCTATCCGTAAGCTTGGTAAGGCCGCTATGGAAAAGGTAGCCAATGAATTCGTAGGTGTCCGTGGCTTTGTTCTTCCAATTGCTTCTATTCAGCAGGGGTTAGGTGAGGTTGGGGTTACCCCTCAGTCTCCTGAGGATCTAGCTAAGTATGCCAATGAGGTCTTTAAAGACTACATGAGCGAGAGAGGTCTTAATACACCTATGCTTTATGATAGTTCTTTCTATGATGTCAACAGAGATAATATTTCTGTAGTTGCTCTTGATGGTACTGAGAATATGGTTATTCCTATGAAGGACTTCACTGCTAGAATTAAAGCTAAGATTGTTAAGAATATTGAGGAGGGTTCCAAGTTTAAATGGCCGACAATTCATACGTTCCGGTAGACACTGGGGAATATCCTGTAGCTAACCTAGGGAGGTTCTTAGGAGCCTCTAAGCCTCAGTATGAAGCCTATGTAACTACTACTCCTATTGAGAACATTCCTGAAAAGGATGTGCTTAAGGGAGACACTAAGAGTTATAGTCTCTTTAACTTTAACGAGAGTGCTTTTGTAGATGGTGTTAAGGTTTCCCCTATTGGCATGTGGGTTCGCAGAGGGGGATTTACTACCAAGAAATATGAGCCTACCGAAGAAGAGAAGGATGAGCTGTATAAGCAGTTCAATTATGACAAAGATGATATTGACTTTGTTTTAGATAATGCTTCTTCTATGGAGGACGTTAAGAGGAATGCAGACTTACTTGCAGAGAACCGAAGGGTTGAAGCTCAGTTTGCTAACAGCCCTTGGTATATGTCTTTAGTAGGTGGCTTAGGGAGTGCTGTAGGTAATCCAGTGGATATTGTTACTACGGTTGCTTCAGTTGTTGCTCCTCCTATTGGTGTCTCCTCTAAGGTAGCTTTAGGTGCCACTAAGGTCACTGCTAATGTTGTCTCAGGTGTAGCAGCTAATCAGCTTCAGGATTACGTTACAGGTATTCATCATGATGTCTGGGCAGACGTTGGTGCTATTGCAGGTCTTACGTTAGGCTTTGAGGGACTAGGTAAAGGTTTACGTACAGTCTCTCAAGTTAACCGTAAGGTTGCTATAGCTCATGATGCTATGCTAAAGGGTGAGAAACCCCCTGAGGATGTTGTCTTTACCCCTATCGAGAGAACACTTGCTAATAAGACTTTACCTCTTGCTAGAAAGATGAATGACCTTAGAGAACAGCTTACCTCTAAGTTGCCTTCAGTTGAATTCAAACAGAAGCTATTGTCTTATAGAGATAAATCTGAGGATCTTAAGGAATACATTGGTAACCTCACTCATTGGGAACAAGGTATCCGTACTGATGAAGGTTTTAAGCAGAGACTGAATAGCCCTGCTAAGAATACTCTCTTTGATGAAGTAGAGGGCCTTAGGGTTGAAACAGATAGCCTCATGAATACCCTTCCTCATGATGTACAGAAGTTATCCAACAGGTACGGAAGAGAGGAGACTAATGAGTTTCTTTATGACAAGATTAGTGGCTATGATGTCTCTAAGAATCCACTTAGTAAAGATGCTGAAGCTGTAGCACTGGCCGATAGAATCTCAGATACCTATAGACACCGTGGCCTTAAGCTTCATCATCTTGGTCTAGTTGATGCTGCCTATAGAATTGGTAAGTATGTTCCAGTAGTTATTGACAAATGGAAGATGCATGACTTCCTGCTTAGAGTAGGCGGAGATGAGCAGGCAGGTAAGTATCTGCAGAACTATCTCTATACAGGCGTAACTCGTTCCGCAGAAAGGCTTGCAGAGTTCCGTAGGATTTGGAAAGAGGAACTACAGGCTCAGGCAGAGAAGGAAGCTAAGAAAGCCGAAGCTCAGGGACTTGAAGTAAACAAAGTAAAGCTTACTCCTGAGGAAGAAGATATTCAATTCAATGCGTGGCTATGGGATGAAGCTAGAAAGGCAGGATATGGATATAGAGATCAGAATCACTCTGGTCACTCTGTAGACAACTTTAGTGATGATGCTAGAGACTTCTCTTTTCAGAAACGAAGGATGCCTTGGGATGCCTCTTATAAAGATCATTCTGGCTTCTCTCTGAATAAACTCAGAGGAGATATTGTTGATGCCTCTGGCAGATACTTTAATCGTACTGCGGGGTTACTTGCAGAGAAACGAGTATACAACAGAGACTTCTCAGAGGGACTTGAGCATATCAATAAGATGGCTGATGACTATTGGGTAAAGAATACCAATAGACGTCCTGAGGGTGAGGATGAACTTCGTGAGGCTCTTAATGTCATGCATAGGCGTGCCTATGGTATGGCTATTAATCCCAACAGAGCTAACTTCACTACTGGGGATGCTCTTGCAGATATCATGAAGCAGTTAGCTTTCTCCTCCTTTGGTACTCTCATGGGTATCCTTAACTACGGTGAAGTTGGAGCAGCATTTCAGGCATATGGTGCAGGTGCTCTCATTAGAATGATCCCAGGGGTACATGAGACTGTCCAAAGATGGGGCAACGGTTTATTCACTAAGAATGATATTACCGCTATTAAGGATCACCTTATTGGCAGAGAACTTTATGATACCTTAGATGCCTCAGAGATCATGAGACGTAACGCAGAGAAATATCGTAACATTAATCCCTATATGGCTAAGGCTGTAGGGATCTTTAATGTTATTGCAGACTACTCCCCTGCTGCTCAGATTCAGAGGTACACTAATAACACTATCATTGATACAGTCGTTAGTTGCTTCCTTGGGGAGTTCATGCAGAAGGCTTATGGGCGTACTGCGGCTCACAGAGGATTCCTTAGAGATATTGATCTTAAGAGAGTAGGGATTACTAAAGCTGACCTTGATTATACCCTAATGGCTAGCAAGAGATTCTTTAGGTACGATGAGACAGCTAAGACACCTATGCTCAAGAAAGGTACACGATTGGCTGACTTCAGAGATGACGATAAAGCTATGAGTGTATTGCGTAAGCTCACTAACTACGCTATTGAGGAGACCCTTCAGAGACGCAAATTAGATGATGTCTTTACGTGGCAGGTAGCTAATAATCCTGTAGTGTCTATGGCTCTCCAGTTTAAGACCTTCGCAGTGCAGTCCTATAATAAGCGTTTCGTTAAACTAATGAACCGCTGGGAAGAAGAGGGTAACCTTGCTGCATTGAATAGCTATCTCACCTCTAGTGCTCTTACAGGTGCAATTACGTTAGCTCAGGTTAACCTTAGAGCCTTGGGTATGGAGGATGAAGCTAAAGAGCAGTACCTTCAGAACACCTTAGGTATTGGCTCTATAGATGACTTGAGTGACCCTGATGCACTTACTACATTCTTAATGCAGGCATTCTTTAATAGAAATCCCTATACAGCCTCTATGGCTCTTGCATTGAATTCTGTAGGTATTGGTACATCAGCTAAGACTACAGCTCAAACTAGAGATACCTTAGGTGAAGATTCTAACTACATCAAGTGGAATGGTATCGCTAATACTGTCTTAGATATGTTCCCTGCATTGCGCTATGGCGAATCTCTTGCCTTTGGTGGCTTGGGTACATACAGCAGAATTCAGGATATGGTTCTTAATGATTCTACCTATAAGGATCGAAGGGATATCGCTAGGTATATCAAGAGGTCTACATCAACTATCCCAAATATACCGGGGATAACTAATGCAATTAAGTCCTTCGTTAATGACGATCTAGAGGACTACAAATATGGATATTAATATTTAATGGCTTCCACTATTATCATCTATGAAGGGGACGGTACTAGAACTGACTTTACCATTCCCTTTGATTATCTAAAGAAGTCTTTCGTTACTGTACGATTAGGCACTGGCAATACTCTTACTGGGGGTGACTATGGTGATACCGGCAGTGACTATTACTTCCTAGATAAAACTACGATTAGACTTAAGGTAGCTCCTGCATCAGGAGAATCCTTAACAATCCGAAGATATACCTCAGCTACTGAACGAGTAGTCACCTTTAAGGATGCCTCCATTCTTAAGGCTACTGATTTGGACACGTCTCAGGTGCAGGCATTTCATATCGCTGAAGAAGGTCGAGATATCCTTGAGGATTCCCTTAGTGTCAACCGAGAGGGAAACTGGGACGCTAAGGGTAAACGTATCATCAATGTGGGTACTCCTGAAGCTGATTCTGATGCTATGACCTATGGCATCTACAAAGCTGATGCATTAGGTGCCCTTCACTCAAAGATTGCCGCAGAGAAAGCTAGAGACAGAGCTGTTGAAGCTGAGACTAACTCTAAGAAGTCCGAAGAGAATGCTAAGCTGTCTGAGACAAAGGCTAAGACTTCTGAAGAGAATGCTGTAAGTGCCTCTGCTCATGCTGATGAAGTAAGGACTGAGAATAGAGCTATCATTAAGGAAGCTAGAGAGATCATTGCAGAGGATCGGGTTCTCCATAAGGAAACCAAAGATAACACTGCAATCACTGTAGCAAGAGCTGATGAGGCTGTCCTTAGTGCTAAGAACGCCAAGGACTCTGAAGTTAATGCTAAGAAATCCGAAGAGGCAGTTACTTCAGTAGCTAATGTCATTGTCCCGATTGCTCCTGAGATTAAGGTAGTAGCTGATAACATTGATAGTGTTGTTACTGACTCAAATAGTATTGGCAACATTAACATTGTAGGTAACGACCTTACAGGGTCTCTTTCAGATACTCTCTATGATGACTATGGTGACTTAGGGAACCCAAGTGCTCCCTTACCGACAATCACTGGTGGTAACATCAAGGTTGTTGCAGACAACATTGAGTCAGTCCGTACTGTTGCAGGCTTAGCTCCTGACTTTGAGACGGTTATCGAGTCAGTTAACACTGTCACTAGTCTTACCACAAGAGCTGAGAAGGCATCTAAGAGTGCTGAAACAAGTGCTACTAATGCTGGTGCCTCTGCGACTAACGCTCAGGCATCTAAGGTGAGTGCATCAGGTAGTGCTAGTCTTGCTAAGGACTGGGCTAACAAGATGGATGGTACTGTTGATGATACTGAGTATTCTGCTAAGTATTATGCCAACAAGGCTAAGACTGATGGTGGTCAGGCGGTCAATCAGGCTGTTGCCTCAGCTGTCAAGCAGGTGACTGATGAGGGTACTAAGCAGGTTAACTTAGCTAAGGCTGAAGTAACTAAGGCTACTGAGCAGGCCAATATTGCTAAGCAACAGACTACCTTGGTTACTGCTGAAGGCAACAAACAGGTAACTAGAGTTACTGATGCAGGTACTAGCTCTGTAAAGAAGGTGACTGATGCTGAAGCTACCTCTGTGCAGTCCGTACAGGCTGAAGGTACTAAGCAGGTTAACTTAGCTAAAGCTGAAGTAACTAAGGCTACTGCTCAGGCTACCATTGCTACTACTAAGGCTTCTGAAGCTGAAGCTAGTGCAACATCTGCTAGTACATCAGCTGGTCAAGCAGATGCTAGTGCAAAGAGTTCTGCTAAGAGTGCTGAGTCAGCTACCACACAGGCTACTGCAAGTGCTAACTCAGCTAAGGCGGCTAAGCTCTCTGAAGACACTGCGGCTTTGTCTAAGACTGCGGCGGGTACCTCTGAGACTAACGCTAAGGCTTCTGAAGTTGAAGCCAAGAAACAAGCTGATCTCGCTAAGGGTTATGCCGACCAAGCCGCTAGTGGCCAGATTAACTCTGACTGGGCTGAGACTGACAGTACGTCTAAGGCGTTTATCAAGAACAAGCCTACGCTTGGTACGTTGGCTAGTAAGAACAGTATCGCGTACACTGAGGTTACGGGTACTCCTGATCTCTCCGTGTATGTTCTTGGTAGCACTCTTACTGCTGAACTAGCTAAGAAAGCTAACCTCTCGCATACGCACACTACGACACAGATTACGGATCTTACTACGACACTAGCCCCTTACGCAAAGACTACTGATGTGAACAGTAAACTCAGTGCTAAAGCTGATACGACTACTGTTAATGCAGGTCTTGCTAAGAAGTTGGATATTACGACCTTTAATGGTTTCATTGATTATGGAGATTTAGGTTCTTAATATGGCTATTAAGGAACGAAAACAAATTACGGGCACTGAAGCCCAAATCAAGGGCTATGCAGGGCACAATGGTGTCCTAGCGTATGCTACGGATACCAAGCATCTGCATGTTCTTAGTGGTACTGCAGGGACGACTACTAAGCTCGCTAATGTGAGTGATATTCCGGCTCCTGTGGATATCTCCGGTAAAGCTGATAAGACTTATGTTGATACAGAGTTAGCTAAGAAGCAACCTACAGGCGACTATGCTACCAATAGTGCCCTTACGACAGGATTGGCAGGTAAGTTAGATGCTACAGGTAAAGCGCAGACTGCGGGTACTGCGGACACTGCTAATGCTTTAGCATCTACCGCTAAAGTACCCTATAGTCAACTTACGGGTACTCCGAGTATCCCTGATGCCTCGAACTTAATTCCTAGAGGCGGAGATGGGGGAATCATTTCTGTCTATGAGACGCAACGCCCACTAAGTTCCGGGGGTTCTATCGGCTTAGGCTCCCCAGGGATTCTTATAGTCAACCCCGGTACATCACCTAGCCCAGTCACGATCGGGATTAACGCGGGGGAGGCTGACAAGGGAGCTACAAAGCTGTTATACATTTTTAATGCATCTTCCGTCACTTTTACACCTATAACCGGTGTAGGACTGACGTGGGCTAATGATACAGCACCAACGTTTAAGGCACACAACATCGTTGTTCTTACTTTTCACAATTCCGATAATGTTTTTGCTAGTTTAGTTTCGGCTTGGGGATAATTAGGACACTATACCTATGACTACACGATATATTTATAACAAACAAAAATATAATTCTCTCCACACCTTACGTCAGGCCATTTGGAAGAATGAGTACAAGTGCTATGGCGAACCTAAAACTCAAGAGGATTTCGATAGCTTAGACTTGAAGGTCACTCTTGAAGAGTACGATCCTCGTGATGAGTGGACGGATGATCAGTGGGCTGATATGGTTCGTAGAAAGAGAGACTCTCTGATCTCTGGTACGGACTACTACATCCTTCCTGATTACCCCAGTACCCCTGACGGTATTGAAGCTGTGAAGCGGTACAGACAGGATCTTAGGGACATTACTCTTCAGAGTGGGTTCCCTAGGAATGTCCAGTGGCCTTCCCTTCCTAGTGCTCTTAGTAGAGCCAAGGGTTTGGCTACTGTTGGTCTTGCTAAGGTGGGGATGTAGCATGCTCAATAATCAATCTAGGAAGAGGGTACTATGTAGAAGAAGTTCCTTGGGAGGCTCAAGATGCTGAACAAGGAACTTCTTTTGACTACAGAGAGTCAAATAGCAGGGCATATTAAGCTAACGGTCGGAGAGAACACAACAGATGAATCTTTTGGGTGGAGTTCTGAAAATAATGTAGGTTCTATAAATAGAATCCCAACATGGAACAAAAATGGGGACCCTATTAAAATATATTCGCTATTTACTTATCCCGAAAATCATTACACTGCTATGCTATTTTACAAAGCATTAAAAGTAGATGCTAATAGTATAACAATGACTGTTGTTGAAAAAAAGTTGACAGTGGTATTAAACTGGTACAGCTTTTACTACAGAACACAGACAGAAGTCTTCGATCCCTCAGATCGAGGAAAGACATTTACTATTGTTTTTGACCCTGAACCAACTGGTTATGTGTGACAAGAGCATCAAGTATAACGAAATAATCATACCATGTCTTTCAGTAACTATGACATGGGATACTATTTATTCTAAGTTACTAACGACTAATACTAGTCTACATGACTAGAAAGGAAATATATTATGGCAGAATTTGCTTCTAAGGGTGTTGCAGGCTCAGGTCTCGGTCTTGGTATCGCAGGTACGGCCCTTGGTCTCCTCAATAACGGAGGTAACGGCGGTGGTGTCCTTGGTGGTCTCTTTGGTAACAACAATCAGGCTACCATCTCTGCTCTTCAGGCTGAGAACTCTCAGTTGAAGGCTGAGAACTACTCCGACAAGAATGCCAAAGAAGTCTATATGCAGTCTTTGACTGACAACCGTAGACTCCGTGATGAAACCTTTGCTTACCTCAAGCCTCTTGCCGATGAATCCGCGAACAACCGTGTTGAACTCGCTAAGCTTCAGGCAGAGCTTAAGTGTTGCTGTGAAAAGCAGGAACTCCGTGAGCAGATTGTCCTCGGTAAGGTCAATGAACTCGCTCTGACGACTCAGGCGAAGTTCGGCTGTATCGATGGTACCATTGCCAACATGATGGGTACTATCGGTAAGATCACGGATACCGTTGTTCCTATCAGTGCTGTCTGCCCGACTCCGATGGCTAAGTACAATTCGTGGACTGCTCCTACGAATACTCCTGCTACTGGAGCATAATAATTCCTTATGAAAATCAGTTTGAGTAAAATCTCTCAGGTTCTCCCTGAGTTCGTTGATACTCGACTGATGCCTAGTGCTCCCTCCACGATGAAATGGATTCTTGGAGGGAGTACGTTCTTGATTCTGCATCAGGCGGATACCCTCATCGGTAAGTATCTGCCTATGCTGAAACAGGTAGGTATCGTCGATGAGAACAACAAGGTAGACATCGATGTTGCCAAGGGATTCATCAACAGTGCATTTGATAAGAGTGGCACTGTGGAATACCTTGGGTTCAAGTTCGATAAGTCTGATGGTGAGGCTCTAATTAATATTATGGAGAAATATAAAGATGATTGATGAAAAGTGGGAAGATAATGTTTTTATGATGGCTAAGCATAAACTTCTTGAAGCTATTGAGAAGCGTAACAAGGAGTCTTACCATACTGAGGGAGACATCCGAGCCTATAAGGATGCCCTAAAGGCTTTGTACTATCTCATTAGCATTGAGAAGAGCAAGTAATTCGGGTGTTTCAGTAGTCCTAAAGGATTTACGCACAGTAATTAACGTAGGACTACTGAGTCTATCTAACAGTTCACGGATAAGAGCAACACTAATTAAATAACTAAATACACTATGGAACATGAAGATTATTAAGAAAGACGGTACTGTAGAAGGTTGGAACGGAGAGAAGATCAAAGAAGCTGTCTATAAGGCGGCTGCTAGAGTGAATCAATATGTGGAGCCTGATGTTCTTAACAAACTGGTTGAGAAAGTTCACTCTTGTTTAATTATTGATAGAGATGCCCCAACTAAAGACCTTCATAAGGAAGTAATTCATTACTTGAAGTACTTTGGGTTGACTGATGTAGCGAATTCATATCAAGAATATAGAGACTATAAGAATACTTATGCTAAATCATTTGAGAAAGTTAAAGATGAAGCTGATAACGTGCTTCTACTTGGGGACAGAGAGAATGCTAACTTCGATAGCTCTCTGGTGTCAACAAAAGGCTCGCTCATTAAGGGATACCTTACAAAAGAGCTCTATCGACAATTCTATCTTAGCAAGGAAGAAAAAGAGTTAACTAAGCGTGGTGATATCTACATTCACGATATGCGAGATATGCTCATGGGTTCTGTCAACTGCTGCCTGTTTGATATTGGGAATGTACTTAGGGGTGGCTTTAGTATGTCCAATGTTGACTACACGGAACCTACGAGTGTATTGAGTGCACTTCAGGTAATTGGAGATATCACCTTAGTTGCTACAGCTCAACAGTTTGGCGGATTCTCGCTAAGTCAGCTTGATATGGTTCTTCTTCCATATTGTGAAAAGACTTTGAAGAAAGCCTATAAGCATGCAAAACATTGCTTCCCTGATTCTGATCCTTCTAGTTGGGATCTCTATGCTAGACGTGTACTTAAGGATGAACTTAAGCAGGGCTTCCAGTCTCTTGAGTTGAAGCTTAATACTGTCCCTTGCTCACGAGGAGACTTTGCATTCACTACTATTTCCTTTGGTTGCTGGAATGCTCCTCAATGGCTTGGTCGTTACTTGAATGATACAGACCTTTGGATTCTTAAGGAAATCTGCAGTGCTATCCTTAATACCCGTATGAATGGGCATGGGGAGAATCATAAACCTGTAGTGTTCCCTAAGCTTGTCTACTTGTATGTAGAAGATTCTGTACGTTTCATTAAGGAAGCTCATGAGATCTTTGATTTAGCCATTAAGTGCTCCAGTAAGTGCATGTATCCTGATTTCCTTAGTTTGACTGGGGATTGGGTTAACAATGCTGTAGCTAAGCAGTATCTAAAGAATGGGCAAGTAGTGACCCCGATGGGCTGCAGAGCTTATCTCAGTCCTTGGAAGGATCCTGAGACTAACCAATGGATCACTAATGGTCGATGTAACATTGGGGCGGTGTCTCTTAATCTTCCCCTTATTTTGGCTTATTCTCAAAAGAATAATGTAGATTTCTTCAGTGTTGTTGATGCACGACTTGAGACTATCCGTAATTTCTTTAAGAAACGCTATGCTCTCATTAGACACACTAAGGCATGCACCAATCCTATGGCATTCATGCAAGGAGGTTTCTATAAGGGGAATCTTAAGGCAGACGATGAGATTGGCGATTTGGTAAACTACATGACTGCTTCCTTTGGTGTCACTGCACTGAATGAACTTAATATTCTTGGTTCAGGTAAGACACTCTATCAGGATCCTTGGTTTGCCCGAACTGTACTTAAGCGTATTAACGATAAGGTAGAGCAATTCAAGAAAGAAGATGGATACCTTTATGCTGTCTATGGTACCCCTGCAGAGAACCTTTGTGGGGTTCAAGCTAAACAATATGCTGACTATACAGGTGACCATCAGTTTGGAGAATACTTCACTAACAGCTTCCATATGCATGTCAATGAAAACATCACTCCCTTCGAGAAACAAGATGCTGAATATGAGATGTTTCATTTGTGCAACGGAGGCCACATTCAGTATGTCCGAGTGACTAACCCTGAGAACCTTCAGGCACTTAAGGCTCTGGTTCTCCGAGGCATGGAGAAGGGGTACTATCAAGGTATTAACTTTGATAGTGTCTATTGTGAAGACTGCCATAAGCACTCCACTAATGCTATGAACAAGTGCCCTCATTGTGGATCTACTAACTTGTCTGTCATTAGTCGTGTTTGCGGATACCTAGGGTACACTAAAGCTAATGGTAGTACTCGTATGAACGATGCTAAGTTAGCTGAAATTAAAGACAGAGTATCAATGTAACGATGAACTACGCTAAGATAGATACCTGTAGTATGACTAATGGGGATGGCATGGGGGTAGACCTGTTTGTCTCAGGATGCTCCTTATGCTGCCGAGGGTGCTTCAATTGGAAAGCCCAGAATCCATTCTATGGAACACCGTTTACTGAGGACACTATAAACACCCTCATAGATGCTCTTAAATCGCCCTATATTGAACGATTGAGTATCCTAGGGGGTGACCCCTTAGAGCCCTACAATGAGCCAGTTGTAGAGCAAATCCTGAAGCGTGTGAGGGATGTCTATGGGAACACCAAGAAGATATGGCTATGGACAGGACGTACCTATGAGGATATCAAAGATAAGCCCATATTGAATTATGTTGATGTTCTCATTGATGGTAAATTTGAATTAGATAAAAAGGAAAAACATGAATACCACGGCTCAAGCAATCAGCGAGTCTTTAGAATATTCCACAGAGTCTCTTGCGGACACTATGCAAGTATTGTTCGACAAGGCTCACCCTTCAGGGACGAATGGAAAGCTCTATCTTAAGCTCATCCTTGAGGAGTTTGAAGAATGGGCAGAGGAAGCTTCAGATTGCCCTGAGGACTTCAAAGAACTCTGTGATCTTATCTGGGTTTGCATCATGTATGCTATTGAACATAAGTATCCTCTTGAGTTAGGCATGAAGGCTCTTGCAGAGGAATTCATGAGCAAGATGGTTGATGACAATGGCAACCTTTGTCCTACCTATAGAGCTGATGGAAAGTTACTTAAAGGAGCACACTTTAAGAAAGCTGACTTTATGAGTCTCTTAGGTGTGAACTAATGAGATTCCTAGATGTAGAATCTACAGTAGAGGATGGGGGCTCCATAGCAAAGGATATTATTAATATGTCTCCCCCTATAGCTGTCACTGGGGTTACCGTATTAGGGGTAGCCCTAAGTGATTGGGTCTACATAGGTACCATTGTGTACACTATAGTAGGCATTATAACAATGATAAAAAAGTACTGGGTAGACCCCTACCTAGCTGCTAGGAGAGTAAGAATTAATGAAGAACAAAGAACCATTAGACAGAGAGAGCTTGCTGAGCTTGATTCA
>ERZ1023666.84-NODE-84-length-42100-cov-33.859722_pt1 | contig 42100 bp, 28 predicted proteins | sample MGYA00380341_ERZ1023666 | MGnify/ENA primary metagenome ERZ1023666 (study PRJEB33179, sample SAMN07448983) | human gut metagenome | biome: Human-gut; feature: Human associated habitat; material: Faeces | host: Homo sapiens | place: India: Bhopal | collected...
CGAAAGTGCAAGGCGAGCGAAATGCAAAATGAAAGTCCCGCGACTTTCAATTTTGTATTTCCGAGCCGCTGCCTAACTTGCGCGAAAGCGATAATAAAGGTCGCGAAAGTTGTAACAATGGTGAAAAAGTTATACATTTGCGTTATGATAGTATAGAGAAGTTTAATCCAAACCCCAAAGAACCATGAATATGAGAAAACACACACTTCTGTTATTCCTGCTATTGATGGCAATGCCAGTATTGGCAGAGAACCGTTCGTTTCGGCAAGCTCGCGAGATAGCCGAAAGACATGCTGCAAAGAATGGGGCGCATATAGGGCAGCAATCGGTAAAGCGTGCCAAGGTGCTGAACAAGCAACAATCAACCACCAGTAGCCGAGGATATTACGTATTTCCACATGATGGTAATTGTGGTTATACCATCGTGTCGGGCGATGACCGAATGCCCGAAATTGTGGGTTATTCAACCACAGACACGTATAGTGAAGAAAACATGCCAGATGGCATGAAGCACTTGATGCAGGCCTATGAAGCCATGGCAACAGCATTGGCCAACGGTGATGCCAAAGCTGAGAGATGTTTGGCCGAGAAAGAAGCACTCGCGGCCGACTCCACATACCGGCAGCCCCGTGTGGCGCCATTGCTTGCCGATGTAGTTTGGGGACAAACAGAACCCTACAATAACCTGTGTCCGATGTATGATGGCCAACGGCGTACAGTAACAGGTTGCGTGGCCACAGCCATGGCACAGCTGATGATGTATTACCAATATCCTCAAATGCTTAAGAGCGACATACCTGCTTATCAAACCGATTCTTATCAGTTGGACATGCCGTCAGTGGCTGCAGGTGAGCGTTATGATTGGGACAATATGCTGCCGCAATATTCGGGCAGCGCGTATACGGCAGCACAAGCCAATGCCGTGGCCAAACTCATGTACCATTGCGGACTTTCGGTAAAGGCCGATTACGGGCCGTCGACAGGTGCATGGTGTACACCAAATGTGTTGGTGAAATATTGGGGGTATGACCCTGATGTGATAAAGCATTTATATAGAGAAAACTTCAGTCTGCGAGAGTGGACAGCCATACTCGATGCAGAGTTGCAAGCTTCTCGTCCAGTGTATTATAGCGGTTTTTCGACCACATCAGGAGGCCATGCCTTCCTGTGCGATGGTGCCGATGGCGACGGGTTGTACCATATAAACTGGGGCTGGAGCGGCTGGAGCAACGGCTATTTTGACATAACCATACTAAACAGTGACTATAGTGGCACCGAATCGGCTACTGCCCCAGCAGACGGTTTTAATTATTCTTGCAGCATGATAGTGGGCATCATGCCCGATAATGGTGTGACAGATGCGCCATTGATAGTAACTCCGCTGCTAACAGCTATTGAAGGTGAAGGGGTTGGTTGTGAATTACTCACCACCGAACGCGCTGATACAAGCGGGTCGTTTAGATTAAGCATTACTGCAAAGTTTGAAAATGACGAGGAAACGGCATTTGAGGGTTATGCGGGTGTATGCCTGGAAGATGAAAACGGCACATGTACGCTGTTGGGCGCACGTAAAATCTATTTGGACGGCAGAGTGGGAAACCGCGTCTATTATGTGCCGTTGACATTCGGAGTAGATTATTCTTTCCCCAAAGGGCGTAGCCGCATATACCATGTATATACGACAGATGATGGCGAAACGTGGACACAATGTGGCTTTGTTAACAAAGCGTTTTACGAATTTGACGCCACAGATACCACGTTGCGTATGGTTGAAGATACCTTGTCGGCAAGTTTGGCAAGTGTAGATGAGTTTGTAGAGGGCTATGATGCCAAATTCAATCTGACAGCCAGCACAACGGCATGCAGCGAGCAAAAGATTATGCTGTATGTGTATGGCAGTCAAACCCCCGACAAACCATCAGAGTGCGCACAAACCCTCTATGTAAACATTCCAGCCAAAGGCCATGTGACCCGGCGCTTCGCGTTGCGTCCCCCCTCGGCCGGTGACTTGTATGTGTGGGTGTGTGATGAAGATGGTCACGAACTCGTGTCAGCCCAAAAGTTTGTGGTGGCTGAAAGCCAAGCACCAATACTGACATTGGTCAGTAAGGAGATAAACACCACGGCTGGTGACTTTGAAACAGAAGACGCCTATTTCTTTTCCCATCATCTTGCTGTGCCGAGAGTTAATGCCGACGAGGCCATTGTGACCTATGATGTACGCAATGATGGTGGCTTGTGTTATGCGTATGCCGAATTGTTGTCTGTTGCTTTTAACAAATCAACTCCAGATGGCGTATATTCGAGCCAGTCTAAACGTGTAAAACTCCCAGGTAATGGTACCGTCACCACCTTGAGTTACACGTTGCCTTTAGCTGATTATGAAGATTTGAGGTCGGTGATTTGTGATTTGTATCTGTATGAGTCTGCCGAAAGTACGGAAGCAATGAACATAGACGTGTCAGAGATACCGGACGTGGAATTCGGTTTGGTGGAAAATCCCAACCTTGTATGGACGCAGCGCGGTACTGCCTTTGGTTTTTACATTGCAGGGGCTACCGTTGGTGTACACCACATTCAGGCAAGTGGCAACAGCCTCACCGTGCAAGGTGGGCATGGTTGCATGAGGCTGATGTCGGAAATGCCCCGAAAAGTTGGCATCTACAATTTGCAGGGCCAGTGTATAAAATATGTTGCAGTTGAGGCTGGTCAGCAGCAAAATATAAGCTTGCCTTCAGACATTTATGTGGTCGAAGGTAAAAAGGTGATAGTGTATTGATCTAAGTTCGAGCAAAAAAATGATGTGCAAACGTGTGCGTGGTAAATAAAAACGCACACGTTTGCTCCGTTTATGCACGAAAAGTTGTAAATTTGCAGCACAAACATATAACTATCTCATTAAAATGAAGATAAAGGACGTCGCTGTGACCCTTGAACGGTTCGCGCCCCTGCCGCTGCAAGAGAGCTATGATAATGCTGGCTTGCAGATTGGATTAACAGAGGCCGAAGATGTGTCAGGGGTCTTATTGTGTCTTGACGTGACAGAGGAAGTGATATGCGAAGCCGAGCGTCAAGGGTGCAACCTTATCGTGTCGCATCACCCGCTCATATTTCGCCCGTTGCGCCACATCACGGGGCAGACACAGGTGGAGCGTTGCGTGGCCATGGCCCTGCAAAAGGGAATAGCCATATATTCAGCACACACCAATCTTGACAACGCACCGGGTGGAGTCAACTTTATGATAGCCGAAAAGCTTGGGCTCGACAACGTGCGCTTTCTGCAATCTGCAGCAAATGGTGCCGGTGGCAGTGGGGTGATAGGCAACCTGCCGAGTGCAGTGTCCCCCGCCGAGTTTGTCAAAACATTGGCCTCAACCTTCAACGTCGAAGGCGTGATGCACAACACCCCCACCATGAGCCAGGTCCACACCGTGGCGTTGTGTGGCGGGGCAGGCGACTTCTTGCTCGACGAGGCGGTCAAGCAAGGGGCAGATGCCTTTTTGACGGGTGAAATGAGCTACCACCGTTACTTTGGCCATGAGCACGAATTGCTCATCGCAGTGCTCGGGCACTACCAGAGCGAGCAATACACCATAGAGTTGTTGCACCGCATACTGCACGAGGCACACCCCACGCTGCGTGTGCTCGAAACAACCATAAACACCAATCCGATAACAATAAACTAAAACATACAATAAAGACTATGGCAAAGAAAGACGTTGCGGACATGTCCGTTGAACAGAAGTTGAAGAACCTTTACCAGTTGCAAACCACCCTGTCGGAGGTTGACCGCATCAAAACGCTTCGCGGTGAACTCCCCCTTGAAGTGCAGGACCTTGAGGACGAAATTGAAGGTTTGACGCACCGTATTGGCAAGTATAACGAGGATATCGAAGGCTTGCAAACTGACATTGCTGTCAAAAAAAATAAGATAAAAGAGGCACAGGAAGCCATCGACCGCTATAAGAACCAACTTAACGATGTGAAGAACAACCGTGAGTATGATATGCTCTCAAAGGAAATAGAATTCCAGGGTCTTGAGGTTGAACTTCAGAATAAGAAGATTGGCGAAGCCCAGCGTGCCATCGACAGCCGCAAGGCCGATGTTGAAAATGCCAAGCATCAACTTGAGGAGCGTCGTGCCGACCTTGACATGAAAAAGTCTGAGCTCGACGACATCACAGCCGAGACTAAGGCCGAGGAAGAGAAGCTCCGCGAAAAGGCCAAGAACCTTGAACAGACCATCGAGCCCCGTTTGCTCGCAGCCTTCAAGCGCATTCGCAAAAATTCGCGCAATGGTTTGGGCATCGTTTATGTACAGCGTGATGCCTGTGGTGGTTGCTTCAACAAAATCCCGCCCCAGCGCCAGCTCGACATTCGTATGCGCAAAAAAATCATCGTATGCGAATACTGCGGCCGTATCATGATCGACCCCGAATTGGCTGGTGTAAAGATCGTAAAACCCGCCGACGAAAAAACCAAGCGCCGTTCGCGCCGCACTGCTACAAAGTAAGTAGTGCCAGGGGGGGAGGCAAACCGGTGCTACCCCTCGTCATAAAAATAAATAACCATTAAACCGTTGGCGCTAAATAGGCCCAACGCGTAATAACAGGCAGAAACTCAAGGCGATGGGGCACAGGTGATGTACAACACTTGTACTCCGTCGCCTTGAATGCTTTTTAGTAATTCACTACATGAAAATACAGTCAGCCGATTTCTTGGTGAGCAACAGCCGCGCCGACCAATGTCCGCAGTCCGATTTTCCAGAGTATGCCTTCATTGGCCGAAGCAACGTGGGCAAAAGCAGTTTGATAAATATGCTCACCGGTCGCAAAGCATTGGCCATGACATCGTCAACGCCAGGCAAGACCATGCTCATCAACCACTTTGTTATAAACAATGAGTGGTACCTTGTCGACCTTCCAGGTTATGGCTATGCCAAACGTGGACGTTACGAGGTCGAAAAACTCAAAAAGCTAATCAACTATTATGTACTTCAGCGCCAGCAGCTCACCTGCTTGTTTGTGCTGATAGACTCGCGTCTTGAACCACAAAAAATAGACCTTGAATTTATACGTTTCCTTGGCGAAAACGGCGTGCCATTCGGCATCATCTTTACCAAGGCCGACAAGCCGAAGCGTGGCGAGCTCAAAAAGAATGTGGAAAGATTTTTACAAACCCTGCACGAGGAGTGGGAAGAACTGCCTCCCTATTTCATAACCAGCAGCGACACCGGGCAGGGGCGCGACGAATTTCTTGATTACATAGAGCAAATCAATCAAAGTTTGAAGTGAAGTTGCATCTCTTCTCATCAATCAAGGCACAAAAGTTCAGGGTGGCACTCATCGTGTCAGCCCTGTTCATTTCGGCCGCATCGCTCATCTATTCGCACTATCTCACGCGTGCCCTTTATGTGGAGGAGGTGGGCAAAATGGACGTGTGGGCACAAGCCATGCGCTCACTTGCCACGGCCGATGAACACACCGACCTCAACCTCGTGCTCAAGGTCATTAACAGCAACCACACCATACCCGTGGTAGTGACCGATGCGCATGGCACCATACTCACCCAGCGCAATCTGCACCCCGAGCCTTCGGGGCCCGACTCCCTGCAGCAACTCCAACAAGCTGCAGCCCGAATGCGGCAGCAAGGTGAGGTGTTGCGCATGGACCTTGCCGCCACCGACAACGCACCGCACGAGTATATATACATAGCCTATCAAGAGTCCGTGCTCCTGCGCCAGCTCACCATCTACCCGTATGTGCAGTTAGTGGTAGTAGCCATCTTCTTCGGTGTGGCGGTTGCAGCCTTGTTGGCAGCCAAGCGTGCAGAGCAAAACCGTGTGTGGGTAGGGCTGTCGCGCGAAACGGCGCACCAGCTTGGCACCCCCATATCTTCGCTCATGGCGTGGAGCGAAGTGCTGCGCGAGAGCTATCCTGATGATGAACTGCTGCCCGAAATGGACAAGGACATACGCCGGTTGCAACTTATAGCCGAACGATTCTCAAAAATAGGTTCGGCCCCCGAACTGCAGCGTCAGGATGTGCGCCCCATTGTGCAACAAGTGGCAGCCTATTACGACCGTCGCAGTTCGGCGCGTGTGCATGTACATGTCGACCTGCCTGCGGTCAAGGTTGAGGCTGCAGTCAATGCCCCCTTGTTTGAGTGGGTTATCGAAAATCTGTGCAAAAATGCCATTGACGCCATGCAGAGCGGTGGTGAACTGACCCTTGCACTGCGTCGCAATGTGGTGATGCACCACGGCCACCCCTATATGCAAATATTGGTGTCCGACACTGGCAAGGGCATTCCGCACAAACGTTTCAAAACCGTGTTCACACCCGGCTTCACTACCAAGCGGCGAGGGTGGGGACTTGGCCTCTCATTGGCCAAACGCATCGTCGAAGTGTATCACCACGGACGTATTTATGTGTACGACAGCCAGGTGGGCAAGGGCACAACCTTTGCCATCGAATTGCGCGAAGACGTGGGGTAAGGGGCGAAGGGGGGCGTTCAAAATAGACATCAAAAACGAGACCATTTTTTGGGGGGAATTGTAAATTGCAACGCGTTTCAAGCAATTTACAATCCCCCCAAATGCTCTTGCTAAAGAATCTATTTTGAACTATTGCAGTCCGGTAATATCACTCACGGATCGCACCGATTGCACGGATTCTTTCGCTCGTGCTACGTGCTTTAGCACCACGGAGATGACGGATTTGACGGATTTTGTGAGCATTGTATGCTCACTTCGCTATTAGCTCGTTGCTGCGGATAGGTACATTACCATATAATCTGTGCTAACGTATTTCGCCACGGGTACGTTACGGGCAAATGGCAAAGTGGGCATGCAATGCTCACAAAATCCGTCAAATCCGTCATCTCCGTGGTACTAAAGCGCGTTGCACGAGCGAAAAATCCGTGCGATCAGTGTGATTCGTGAGCTATAATATCAGAAAGGTTTTACCGGGCAGTAATAATCGTTAATAAACAGAAATTGTGTTATAAAACATACGTTTGCTACTTTGAGTTGTCAGAATAAAGGTGTAATTTGCGCCCGAAACGTCGGAGAAACGCTCCGAATGTGTGTTCAAACAACAGAAAAGTCCATGTTGCAGCATACATAATTACGTGTTATGCGCAGATTGTGGCAAGGGCTTTTTCTTAAATCCCGCAAAAACACCATGAAAGTCTACAATTCGCACGAGATCAAAAACATTGCCCTCCTTGGTAACGATGGCTCAGGCAAGACCACGCTCACTGAAGCCTTGCTTTTTGAATGTGGTCAAATAAAACGTCGTGGACGCATTACGGCTAAAAATACGGTGTCGGACTATTTTCCCGTTGAGCAGGACTATGGTTATTCCGTTTTCTCTACAGTGTTCCACACCGAGTGGAAAGGCAAAAAACTCAACATTATCGACTGTCCGGGTTCGGACGACTTTGTAGGTGCAGCACTTACTGCCTTAAATGTAACCGATACAGCATTGCTGCTCATCAATGGCCAGTTTGGGCCAGAGGTGGGTACGCAAAATCACTTCCGTTACACCGAAAAACTGCACAAGCCAGTCATATTCTTGGTTAACCAGCTTGACTCTGACAGCTGCGACTACGATACCGTCGTTGACGACCTTCAGAGCATTTATGGCCAAAAGGTAGTGCCCGTGCAATATCCAGTCAAGACAGGGCCTGACTTCAACGCCCTGATTGATGTGATATTGATGAAAAAACTCACTTGGGGCCCCGATGGCGGCGAACCACAGCTTGAGGACATACCGGCCGAGGAGAAAGACAAGGCAGAGGCTATGCACAAAGCCTTGGTTGAGGCCGCAGCCGAAAATGATGAGGGACTGATGGAGAAGTTCTTCGAAACAGAACATCTCACCGAGGATGAAATGCGCGAAGGCATACGCAAGGGCATGGTTACGCGCAGCATCTTCCCCGTATTCTGCGTTTGTGCGTCGAAAAATATGGGCGTAGGCCGACTCATGGAATTCCTTGGCAATGTAGTGCCTTTTGTAGACGAAATGCCCGCAGTGCATAATACACGTGGCGAGGAGGTAAAGCCCGACCCCGCCGGTCCCACTTCTATCTATTTCTTCAAGACAGGTGTCGAACCCCATATTGGCGAGGTGCAGTACTTCAAGGTGATGAGTGGCACCGTGCACGAGGGCGACGACCTGGCCAATGCCGACCGCGGCTCGAAGGAGCGCATGGCACAGATATTTGTGTGCTCGGGCGCCTCGCGCGAAAAGGTTGAGCAACTCCAGGCTGGCGACATCGGTTGCACGGTCAAACTCAAAGATGTGCGTACCGGCAACACACTCAATGGTAAGGACTGCGAGAACCGTTTCAACTTCATTAAATACCCCAATCCCAAATACACCCGTGCCATCAAGGCCGCTAACGAGGCCGACACCGAAAAGATGATGGCTGCCCTCAACCGCATGCGGCAGGAGGACCCCACTTGGGAGGTGGAGCAAAGCAAAGAGCTGCGCCAGATATTGGTGCATGGCCAAGGCGAATTCCACTTGCGCACACTGAAATGGCGTTTGGAGAACCTTGACAAAATCCCCGTAGAGTTTTATGAGCCGCGCATACCCTACCGCGAAACCATCACCAAGGCCGCACGTGCGGACTATCGACACAAAAAGCAGAGTGGCGGTGCTGGTCAGTTTGGCGAGGTACACCTCGTGGTAGAACCCTATAGCGACGGTATGCCCGACCCCACAGTCTACAAGTTTGGCGGTCAGGAAATCCGTGTCACCATCAAGGGCAAGGAAGAAATACCCTTGGAGTGGGGTGGCAAACTCGTGTTCATCAATTCAGTAGTAGGTGGTGCCATCGATGCACGCTTTATGCCAGCCATACTGAAGGGCATCATGAGCCGCATGGAGCAAGGACCGCTCACAGGCAGCTATGCCCGCGATGTACGTGTGGTAGTGTATGATGGCAAGATGCACCCGGTTGACTCTAACGAACTCTCATTCATGCTTGCAGGCCGCAATGCCTTTAGCCAGGCATTCAAGGAGGCCGGGCCAAAGATTCTCGAACCCATCTACGATGTAGAAGTGTTCGTGCCGGCCGACAAGATGGGCGATGTCATGAGCGACCTCCAGGGCCGCCGCGGCCTGATTGTGGGCATGAGCAGCGAAAACGGTTACGAAAAGCTCCAAGCCAAAGTGCCGCTCAAGGAAATGTCAAACTATTCTACTTCGCTCAGTTCGCTCACAGGTGGCCGTGCTTCGTTCATCATGAAGTTTGCCAGCTACGAACTTGTGCCGGGCGACTTGCAGAAGAAACTCATCGAGGCGCACGAGGCCGAAGGCTGATCAGTCATTGGTTCGCAAGAGTTATTTAAGAACGACTCTGTCATAAAACAAAACGATATAAACGACAATAGAGACAATGGTGACAATACTGTCAATCGTTGTCTCTATTGTCGTTATAATAAATGCCATAGCAGTCCGGTAACAAGCACCAAACGCTACCTCTAATGGGGGCGACGCGTCTCGCGTCGGGGCATTTTTCAGCAGCCTCGTCCCGCGGAATTTTTCAGCAGCCTACTGACTTCATCACTTTTTGTGCTATTGAATGGCGCATATAGAAAGTCAATGAGTTACGTTGCAAAAATGGGTATCATTGGGTGTGCAAGCAAAAAGTGAACCTTGTTTTGCTCTTTTAAGGGCTATTCGCCCTTGTACCGCTTACCGCGGGAGACATAAGTACATAAGCTACATAAGTAACATAAGGCTGGCGCCGTGGTTTTTTACATAAGTTGAGGCAGGGCTGCCCGCCCTGCTTGTAAGAGACATAAGGCTTGCGCCGTGTCATTGGCTCTAATGTAGTTTGTCGTGATAACATAATGGAACAAATTTGTTTATGCACAATTTGTCTGCACTCTGCACTTTTTGTCTGCACAGCGTTGATAATCAGCGTGTTTTGGCGTGTATACAAACGTGCAAAGTGTCTGCACTCATCTACACTCATCTACACTCATCTACACTCATCTACACTCATCTACACTTGTCTACACTCGTCTGCACTTGTCTACACGAAACGGGCGTCAGGTCTTAAGGGGAAGGCGCCATTTTCTGTAATGGGAGGGGAAGTTTATGGTAACGGGAGGTAGAAGAATCAAATTCTCCGACAAGAAATCTGCTCGCCTTGTACTCAATTTTGTGAGTGACAGAGTGCAGCCAACTGCGGGTGCAAGTGCACGGGTAAGTGCATTGGCGTGCAGACAGAGTGCAGACAGTGTGTATATTAAAAGTGATGTTGTCTACACTCTTGAAATAGCTGATTTATAATGATTTATGTGCAATTAGTGCAGAGTGTAGACAAAAATGCTTTTTATAGTTTTTATTGCTGTACGGTGAAACAAGCAATAAAAATAATGTTGATATCCTTTTTATTGCCGATTATTTTGTATCTTTGTACATATCAAGTCCGCATACAATTTTCATAAGCCTAACTTTTGAGGTTAAACATTTGTTTAGAAACTCAACTATACAACTATTGTGACGAAAGAGCACGTTTATAGGACAAGGAATTGTGGCGGACTTTACTTTATATTCTCGTCTTAGTGAACACTCGAGGAAATTGTATTTGGTTCTTTATCTCGACTGGCTTATAAATCAAATTTTTATGTAGATTTGTTGTATTCCACATTATGCTTGCAACAATACGAGTTGTTTCGTGTTTTTATCTAATTGCAACTGGATTAAGGTGATTGTAATATTTCCTGTAGGGCAACGGTTGCAAAAGTCATAGGTGATAGGAAAGAAATGAGGTTATTTCAAAAAGACACTAAACATACAATAGTCGGATATAAAAGGTAAACAAATAGTTTTATGACAAAGAAATTTGAAATACGAAACAGTACGGCAGAGTTCCTGACTTTCGTGGCAGAAGGTAAAGAACAAGGTATACAAGTGTTATATAAAGATGAAACAGTGTGGGCTACGCAAAAGGCCATGGCACAGCTTTTTGACTGTTCAACAGACAATATAGGTTTGCATCTGAAGAACATATATGATACGAATGAATTGAACAAGGAGGCAACTACCGAGAAAATCTCGGTAGTTCAACAGGAAGGTGCGAGAGAGGTTCGGCGCAACACGCTGTTCTATAACCTCGATGCCATCATTTCCGTGGGGTATCGTGTCAACTCCATCCGTGCTACCCAGTTCCGCCAATGGTGTACCTATGTTATCCGGCAGTTCTCGCTCCGGGGCTATATCATAGACAAGAAGCGTATGGAGAACGGCTCGTTCATAGGTGAGGACTATTTTGAGCATTTGTTAGCAGAAATACGTGAGATTAGATTGAGTGAACGAAGATTTTACCAAAAGCTCACAGATATATATGCTACAGCTGTTGACTACAATAAGGATGCACCTACCACACGTCTGTTTTATAAAAAAGTTCAGAATAAGATGCATTATGCAGTGCATGGGCATACTGCGGCAGAACTTATCGTAGAAAGAGCCAATGCGGAGAAAGAGCATATGGGACTGACCACTTGGGAGAATGCGCCTGATGGAAAGATTGTCAAGCCAGATGTGAGTATCGCCAAGAACTATCTAAAACAAGTGGAACTTGAAGATATGGGAAAACTTGTCAACTCTGTGCTTGACTTAGCAGAACGTATGGCAAATCGACATATACCAATGACTATGGAAGATTGGGCTAAACGTATTGATATTATTCTTGAAGCTGGAGGTGATGCCGTATTACATGATGCAGGAAAGGTTTCTGCTGAATTTGCCAAGAGCTTTGCAGAGTCAGAGTTTGAGAAGTATCGTGTGATACAAGACAAATTATTCAACTCTGATTTTGATAAATTCAATTCTTCTTTACCGTTTGACGATGATAAGAATTGAAAGCCAAAAGGGGATGAGGTGACTCAACATCACCCCATCCTCAGCTTACTTGTCTATGTATGATGCAATAAAATATACAATCGAAATGACCGTATAAAGGGAACACGGCAAAAAAACAAAGCAAAGCCTTTACCCAACCATTCGACAACCAAGCTCCTTCATTTCTTGACATCATATTAGACATGTCATAGAAATGGCGAGTGAGGATTTCCTTATTTTCCTTTCGGTGGTCTTCAAGAAGTTTGGAGACTCATCGCCAAGGATTTTCTTTCTGTTATCTGTCAGAACGGTGTCGTTTTTAATGCCGATTTTGAACACCCTGCCTGTAAGGGCAAAAGCATTAAAACGTGCTTCGGAGTTTTACTGGACAACAATAATCGTAAAACTATAACTCTACCTCTGTTTCTGATGAAGCTTACCCATACTTGTGGGGCCTTTATCGAAAGTTAAATACGGTAATCATTGTTAAGCTAATCATATTTAACCTCTCATGTTTATACCTTTGCGCGCATTTAAGACAATCTAAAGGATAACAAGGATAACACTGTTAGAATAAACATGAGAGAAGTTATAGGAAATTCAGTAGCTTGCAATCATCATAAAGTAGGTTTCGTGGGATTGCTCGTTACACTGGGTATCGTGTTTGGCGATATCGGTACATCACCCCTCTATGTGATGAAGGCAATATTACATACAGGCGAAACCATTGACGAGAACACCATATTGGGCGCCTTGTCCTGCATCATTTGGACACTCACCCTACAAACCACCATCAAATATGTGTGTGTGGCGCTGCGTGCCGACAACAAAGGTGAAGGAGGTATCTTTGCCCTCTATGCCTTGCTGCGTCGACTCAAAAGTAAGTGGATTTACATTTTGGCTATCATTGGCGCCAGCACTTTGCTGGCAGATGGCATCATAACCCCTGCCATCACGGTTACCACAGCCGTCGAAGGACTCGAAAGTATTAGTCCAGATCTGCCTGTTATTCCTATCACGCTTGCCATCATCACCATTATATTCTTCGTGCAGCGGTTTGGCACAGAGAGCATTGGCAAGTCGTTTGGTGTATTCATGCTGCTATGGTTCTTGCTATTAGGTGTGGTGGGAGTTTTTAGCATTACTTCTTATCCGTTGATACTGAAAGCTTTCAACCCATATTATGCTGTAATGTTGCTGGTTAAATCGCCACAATGGTTCTTAATACTGGGTGCAGTATTTCTCTGTACCACTGGTGCTGAGGCTCTGTACTCCGACTTGGGACATTGTGGCCGGAAGAATATCGCTGTCAGCTGGGCCTTTGTAAAGACCATGCTCATTCTTAACTATCTGGGGCAGGGAGCATGGGTGTTGAACCATGTGGACACGGCATTGTACGTGAACCCGTTCTTTTCCATCATGCCGCGCGGCATGTTGTTTTTCGCCATTATCATGGCCACAGGTGCAGCAATTGTTGCGAGTCAAGCACTTATCAGTGGCACCTTCTCCATATTGAGCGAAGCCATGAACCTGCACTTCTGGCCGCGTATGCGAATCAAGCACCCCACCCAGGTAAAGGGGCAGATTTATATTCCTACGATCAACCTTGCCATGTACATCGGTGTGGTTCTTATCATTCTACTGTTTCGCGACTCCTCGCACATGGAAGCTGCTTACGGACTCGCTATCACCATCACCATGCTGATGACTACCTTGCTGCTTGGCTTTTACTTGCACAGCAAGAGAGTGGCGTGGGGATTTACGCTATTGTTTATGGGTATATACTGCACCCTCGAAGCCATCTTCCTGGTAGCCAATCTGTCGAAGTTCCTCGCAGGAGGCTGGTGTACGATGCTTATTGGCGGAATTCTCTTCCTGATGATGTATGTATGGTTCAGAGCCATAAAAATACGCGGTAATTATATCAGCTCTAAACCGTTGGTTGACTATTATCAGATTATCTCCGACATTAAAGCCGACGACAGCATTCCAAAGTATGCGTCCAACCTTGTTTATATAAACCATGCCGAAAAGGAGGGAACTGTAGATGACAAGTTGCTCTACTCCATCATCAACAAGCAGCCTAAGCGTGCCGATCATTACTGGCTTGTCAATATGGTTTTTGTTGATACTCCAGACACGCTGGAATACAGCTGTGAAACTTTGATACCAAACACCCTGTACAGCATAACGATGTACATAGGTTTCCGCATAGAACCCCGGGTGAGCCTCTATCTGAGACAGGTGGTAGAAGATCTGGTAGATAGCAAAAAAGTGGATCTGACCAGTACATACGCCTCGCTTCGCAAGAATGGAATTCCTGGTGATTTCCGATTTGTCATCATTCATCGCGTGTATTACCCGGAGAGTTTCGACAATCGCCAGCAGAATTTACTGATGAGTATCTATGCCATCATCAGCAAGATAGGTGTTGGCGAACCTAAGGCGTTGGGGCTCGACACGTCGATGGTGGTGGTAGAACGTGTGCCGCTCATCATAAACCAACGTAACCGGCGCATCAGGCGCATCACGCAGATTGTGGAAGAGTAAGAAACAAAAACGACTGACTTTAGGCGTTGAGCCTAAAATCAGTCGTTTTTGTGTTTTTAGAATATTGCTTCTATATAACAAAGTTCAAATATCATCTTTGTTATTTTCTCAATTTGTTTGCCATTCTGGCAAAGGGAACTATCCGGTAAAACCATTCTGATATTATAGCACACGGATCACACCGATTGCACGGATTTTTTTCGCTCACACAACGTGCTATAACACCACGGAGATGACGGATTTTGTGAGCATTGCATGCTCACTTCGCTATTGGCCCGTAACGTACCCGTGGCGAAATACGTTAGCACAGATTATTATGTAGTAAGAAACCTCAGCAACGAGCTAATAGCGAAGTGGGCATGCAATGCTCACAAAATCCGTCAAATCCGTCATCTCCGTGGTGTTATAGCACGTTGCACGAGCAAAAAAATCCGTGCAATCGGTGCTATCCGTGAGCTTCTATATAACAAAGTTCAAATATCATCTTTGTTATTATCTCAACTTGTTTGCCATTCTGGCAAAGGGAACTGTCCGGTGAAACGTAAACATGCGAACGGACTCAAGCACCCAACGCTACCTCTAATGGGGGCGACGCGTCCCGCGTCGGGGTTTTAGCAACCTCGTCACGCGGGTAAATGCAATGTTCATACACTAACACTAAATAAAGGCTCACAGTCAGCGGTTATTACACGTCTGTCTGTGAGCCTTTGTCTTGAAATCCGACGCGGGACGCGTCGCCCCCATTAGTGCTTGCGTTTAGTGGTAGCGTTTAATAGCGTTTGGTGGTAGCACTTAGTAGTAGCGTCTGGAGTTTGAGTCCGTTTGCATGTTTGCGTTTTATGAACTCTATTTTGGGGGTATCTCCAAAAGGTATTGCCTCGTTGCTGGCCTTGATGTCAGCCAAGCTTGTTGTGAGCGCCTTCGGGGAAGATGACCTGCGGACGGAAGTCCTTGGCTTCGGCCGGCTCCATCTGTGCATATGACATGATGATGACCTCGTCGCCCACCTGGAACATGCGGGCAGCCGCACCATTCAAGCAGATGCAACCCGAACCGCGCGGACCAGCTATGACGTAGGTAACCACGCGTTCGCCATTCATGTTGTTGACCACATGCACCTGCTCACCGGCTATGATGCCGCTGGCGTCCATAAGGTCTTGGTCGATGGTGATGCTGCCCATGTAGTGAAGGTTGGCCTCGGTCACGATGGCACAGTGTATTTTTGATTTCAGCAGTGTGAGCAGCATGTCTTATTCTCCTCCTTTATATTTAATGTTGTCAATCAGTCGCACGGGGCGTGCACCGCAGTAAACGGTGATGCAACCTACAATGTATTCAGCCTCGTCCCATGAGGTCACGGGCTGCAGCGTGATGCCGTTAACAATCTCAAAGTATTCCACCTCGAGGCCATTTGTGGCATTGAGTGCGCCACACACAAGGTCGTGTGTCTCCTTAACGCTGTGGCTCTTGGCAAACTCCACGCTCGTTTTCAGTGCTTGCGATATGCACACCGCAATGCGCTTTTCGCTTTCGCTCAGCAGGGCGTTGCGTGAACTCAGTGCCAGTCCGCTCTCCTCGCGCACGATGGGGCAGGGGCGAATTTCGACGGGAATTTGCAAATCCTTTACCATGGCACGAATGACAGCAATCTGCTGGAAATCCTTCTCGCCAAAGTAAGCGTGGTCGGGGCGCACCATGTAGAAGAGTTTGCTCACAATTTGGCAAACGCCATTAAAGTGGCCAGGACGGCGCGGGCCCTCCATCACGGTGTCGATGGGCGGGTATGAAAAAGTGCGTGTGTCGGGTTCGGGGTAGACCTCCTCCACGGTAGGTGCAAAAACGTAGGTGGCACCTAACGACTCGAGCAACTTGCAGTCGGCATCGAGTGTGCGGGGGTAGTTTTTCAGGTCGTTCTTATCGTTGAATTGGGTAGGGTTGACAAAAACGCTCACCACCGTGATGTCGTTTTCGGCAACTGCGCGTTTAACAAGTGATGCGTGTCCGGCATGCAGTGCGCCCATGGTGGGCACCAGACCAATCTTCTTACCTTCGGCCCGCGCTGTGTCGAGTGCGGCCTCAAGCTCTTTTTGTGTGTTGAAGACTTTCATTGTTGTGTTGAAATATTGTTATGGGCAAAGCGAGCCCCTTTCATTGGAGGTGCAAAATAACACATTTATTGTCAAATAAGCCCTATGTTTGGCCATGAATTGTGTGATATTTAACACGTTAAGTCTTAAAACCATTGGTACATAGCGCGTTTTCCTGATTTTTTTGCTAACTTTGCACTTGTAGACTTAGTGTGCCAATACAAATTAAGCTCCACAAGAGGCAAAGAGGCAAGTTGCATGGCGGCTTGCGCAGCTTTATCAAACTAAACGGACGCGTGTTGGCAGTTAGATATAAAACGAAGTTATAATGAAGTCAAAGAAAGTATTGTTCATTACACAAGAGATGACACCCTATGTGCCCGAGAGCCCTGTGGCTCTTGATGGTCGCAAAATGCCGCAGGCCCTGCAGGAGCTGGGCTGCGAAATCCGCACGTTCATGCCCCGGTGGGGTATTATCAACGAGCGTCGCAACCAGTTGCACGAGGTTATCCGCTTGTCGGGCATGAACATTATCATCGATGACACGGACCACCCGCTCATTATCAAGGTGGCTTCAATACAGGCTGCCCGCATGCAGGTGTATTTCATCGACAACGACGACTATTTTCACAAGCGTGCCATGTTTGCCGACGAGAGCGGCAAGGAATATGACGACAACATAGAGCGTGCCATATTCTATGCACGTGGCGTGCTCGAAACGGTTAAGAAGTTGCGTTGGTGTCCTGATGTGATTTATTGCCAGGGCTGGATGTCGGCAGTCGTTCCGTTCTATATTAAAACGGCTTATCGCGAAGAACCGCCTTTTGCTGCTGCAAAGGTTGTCAGCTCGTTGTATGGCGAGATGCCCGATGCCACGCAGACAGAGCGCTTTGCCGAGTGCTTGGAGTTCCGTGATGCCACACCTGATGCCATCAAGCAGGCTGGTGTCGACCTCACATTGCCCGACAGCTTAGGACGTTTGGCTGTAGCTTTCAGCGATGGCGTGATAGAGGGCGAGGCCGGAAAGCAAGACGAATTGTTGGCTTATGCCAAGAGCTTGAATGTGCCGACACTTGCCATGCCCGCCGACGATGAGAAGGCCGCTGCCTACAAGGCTTTTATTGACCAAATAGCAGGTGGTGAGGAAGCGTAAGCAGCTTGCCGGTGTTTGGCTTTAGCCGGGGAGGGCATTTGCTTTGCGCAGAGTGAAGGTTGCTGCTCCGTGGTACGCTCACACAAATACTACACGATTTTTTGTATAATACATAGCATATAGGCCCATGTACGTTAAGGCACACAGATAATGTCATTGCTGAAACACACATGGGTTTTATTTTTGATAGCTTGGCGCAAACAATGACGCAGCAAGATGCTGTAGCATGGCCTTTGATGCCAACGAAACATGGTTTTATTTTATGAAGAATATCACTTTGTCAATGCTGTTGGGCGCTTTCGCTTTGATTGCGTGTGATGATGATACTGCAATGGTGGGGTACGACGTGATACCCAAGAAAGATGAGGTTTCGGCCATCGACTCGGTGTTTACAGTCAGTTCGCGCACCATTAAGGTAGATTCGGTGTTGTCCAATACAAGCACTTGCTACTTGGGCAGTATTGTCGACCCCGACATGCACATCAAAACCACTTCGGGATTTTTGGCACAATTCTATCTGCCAGCCGACTTCAAGCTGCCTGCAGAGAGCAAGCTCGCACTGTCGCCGATAAAGGCAGACTCGTGTGACCTGCGCTTGTACATAGACAGCTATTATGGCGACTCGCTCACTACAATGAAACTGCACGTGCAGGAACTTGAGGGGGGCGACAAGGCTTTGAACGACAATACGAATTACTATACCGACCTTCGTGCAGACGATTACATCAAGCAAGGTGGGGTGAGCAAGACCATCAGCTATGCGGTGAAGGACTTGACACGTCCCGACAACGAAACGAACGGTAAGACATATTACAGGCAGATTGTGGTGAAATTGCCAGAGGATTTTGGCACCAAAATCATGCGCAGTTATTATGCCGATCCAAACAGCCCGAATTTCAAGAGCTCGTATGACTTTATACGCAATGTGTGTGCCGGTTTCAGCTTTAAGAGTGCGGGCGGTACGGACGTGTTGTTGAAAACGGCCAAAATGTCGCTCAATGTATACTTTAGCTATCATAGCAAAACGACTGCTGGTGCCGACACCATTGTGGGCGGAGCCGTGTCGTTTGGTGGTACAGAGGAGGTGCTGCAGACTACGTATGTTGACAATACCTATCCGGGCAGTATCAGCAATGAGACGTTGGCTGGGCTGCCTTGCACTTATCTCAAGTCGCCCGCGGGCTATTTTACCGAAATGACAATACCCGTAGACGATGTGGTAGATGGCAAGAACAAGAATGGCGAGCACTATAACGACAGCATCAATTCGGCTCAAATCATCATTCGCCGCAAAACCAACGAGCATGCTGAGGGGGCATTTGCCATGCCGGTGCCGCAGCAAATATTGTTGCTGCGCAAGGCTGATATGACTTCATTCTTTGAAAGGAACAAACTGCCCGACAGCAAGTTGAACTACTTGAGCAGCCAGACAACTGAGGCCAAGAATTATTACGCTTTCAGCAACATTGCTCCGCTTGTAACGTATATGAAGGTTATGCGCGACAAGGCTGCTGGTGTGTTGCGCACCGATGATGCGGCCACACGCCGTAGCAAGTATGCCGAATGGGAGGCTTCGGACAAGTATGATGCAGACTGGAACAAGGTGGTGCTGATACCTGTTGATGCCGTTTATACCCAAACTACCAGCCCAACGGGCACAGCTGTATCGGTGTTGCGCAGCGTAAAAGCGCAACTCGGTTTGACCTCGGTGCAGCTTGAGGGTGGAGCTGATGGAGAAAACCCGGTGAAGATGCAAATCATTTATAGCAGATATAACAAATAAGATATTATAGAAACGTATATATGAAAGTAATGCTCTTTGCAGCAGGACTTGGTACACGGTTGCGCCCGCTTACTGACACCATGCCAAAGGCCATGGTACCGGTGGCGGGCCGTCCGCTTATAGACATTGTTCTGAGGCATTTGATAGCGCAAGGTGCTACCGAGGTGGTGGTGAATGTGCACCACTTTGCACAACAAATTGTTGACTTTGTGACGCAACACGAGTGGCCTGTGCCAGTGCGTATATCTGACGAAACTGACGAACTGCTCAACACGGGTGGCGGATTGCGTCATGCTGCACCATTGTTTGCACAAGATGGTGCGCCTATCCTTATTCATAATGTCGACATATTGAGCAATGCGCCGATAGCTGCCTTTTACAAGCAGAACTTGCAGGCTGATGCCACGCTGATGGTGAGCCAGCGCGATACGCAGCGCTATTTGCTGTTTGATGACGACATGCGCTTGCGTGGGTGGACAAACATTGCTACTGGCGAGGTAAAGAGTCCGTTTGACCACATCGAAGTGGACAAACTGCAGCGTTATGCCTTTTCGGGCATTCACATGTTCTCGCCGCGTTTGTTTGATTTGATGGCAGAACGGCCTGCGGCATTCCCCATCATGGATTTTTATTTGGAGGCGTGTGCCAAGGCTGATATTCGCGGATATGTGCAGCCTGATTTGCATCTGCTCGACGTGGGTAAGCTTAATACCCTGCATGAGGCCGAAAGCTTTGTACGCGAACTCGGGTTGTAACACTTAATTGGAAGAACAGTATTTAGTAATGGGACGTAACAAATATGCGCAGAGCGAAATAAACGACATACGCCGCCTGCTGCACTTGAAGAATAAGGCCAACCGCTTTGGGCAGAAACAGATACGCCACGAATTGCGTACAAAATATGAGTTCAACATATCGGACTTTAACGAGCCTGGCAAGGCTTTTGGTCCTGAAGAACTTGACGAGGCCATAAAGCGCCGTGCTATTGTGATACTTGATGATGCCACCATAGCTGACATGCTGGCCAAGCGGGCGCGTGACCGCGAACGTGATGCGGCTGAACAGGCGGCCGAACAGCCTTCGGTAGCACCAGGTGCAGATTGGCAAGAGGCCATGAAGCAGTGGGAGGCATGGGAACAGTCTGAAAAGGAAAAGTAACTGGGGCTTGGAGGCGCGTCATGCGTTTGTGCAACCCTCAGGTGCGCTTATGGGTGCGTGATATATAAACGAGCAAACCGCTTGCAGCATAATTCTGCAAGCGGTTTGCTCGTTTGGCTTGTGCGTGTATATTGTGCGTCAGCCTTGTGTGGCTTTGTCCTCTTCCCACTTTCGCAGTACGGCATCGCGCATTTGGTAGATGTGGTGTATTTGTGCGGCATAGGTGGGGTTGTCCTTATGCTTGGCCACGATGTCGTAGTAGAGTGTGACGGTGTGTTTGAGGTCGGCAATGTAGGTGGCTTTGTCGATATGGATAGATTGGGGCAGCTCGTCAAAGTGTTCCTTAAACCAGTTGACAACTTCGGCCAGCTCTTCGTCGGTATAATGCTTTTTGTATTCCATGTTGGGTACAAATATAAAAGTCGACAAACAGAGTGGGTTACCCCTCTGTTTGCCGACAGAAATATAATGTGGATGTTATTTGTGCAAGATTAGTCCTCTTCATTGCGTGCCTTCAAGGCCTCGGCAATTTTGCCTTCAAGCTCTTCGGATAGTTCGGGATTGTCCTTGATAATCTTTTTCACCGCATCGCGTCCCTGGCCTAAGCGGCTCTCGCCATAGCTGAACCATGAACCGCTCTTCTTGATAATGCCCAATTCTACACCGAGGTCGACAATCTCGCCCACGTGTGAGATGCCCTCGCCAAATGTGATTTCAAATTCGGCCTTGCGGAAGGGGGGCGCTACCTTGTTCTTGACAATTTTGACGCGAACCTGGTTGCCTATCGGTGTGTCACCGTCCTTAAGGGTTGTTACGCGGCGAATGTCGAGGCGCACCGATGCGTAGAACTTCAGTGCGTTACCACCCGTGGTGGTTTCGGGATTGCCGAACATGACGCCAATCTTTTCACGCAACTGGTTGATGAAGATGCAGGTGGTGTTGGTCTTGCTGATGGTAGAGGTGAGCTTGCGCAAGGCCTGGCTCATCAAGCGTGCCTGCAGACCCACCTTGTTGTCGCCCATGTCGCCTTCGATTTCGGCTTTTGGGGTGAGTGCTGCCACAGAGTCGATGACGATGATGTCGATGGCAGATGAGCGGATAAGCTGGTCGGCAATTTCGAGTGCCTGCTCGCCATTGTCGGGTTGCGAAATAAGCAATTCGTCAACGTCGACGCCCAATTTCTTGGCATAGAAACGGTCGAATGCATGTTCTGCATCAATAAAGGCTGCTATGCCGCCACGCTTTTGTGCCTCGGCAATGGCATGAATGGCCAAAGTGGTTTTACCTGACGACTCGGGGCCGTATATTTCGATGATGCGTCCTTTGGGGTAGCCTCCTACGCCTAAAGCGGCATTAAGGGCCAAACTGCCTGTGGGGATAACTTCAACGTCCTCAATTTGTTCGTCGCCAAGTTTCATGACAGAGCCACGACCGAAGTCCTTCTCTATTTTTGACATGGCGGCTTGTAGCGCCTTGAGCTTCTCGCTCATGGGGGTAGTATTTTCTTCTGCTGTTTTTGCCATTATGTGTAGTGTGTGTTATTGTAGTTGCAAACTTACTCAAATTTGATGGAATAACCTACATAAAACTTGAGAAATGGTCTGCACTGTGTCATTGATTGTTTGTTTGCAGCACCTGTTTAGTTAGCTTGTCGGGCCATTTTGATTTCTAATACTCCACCTTTGAGCAGTTGCGTGTGGGTGAGGTATCGGTTGTCCTTTAGAGGCTGGTGCATGAGTTTTGCCTGGGCAATGTGCAGGTTCTGCCTGTTGTTGTTTTTTGTGTGGACTATGAGGCGACGGCCGCGTGGCAGATGCAGTGTGACAACGTTAAAGAGCGGGCGTACTAATTTGTAGCCGTCCTGCCCGTTGTCGTTGTGTGGCACCAGGCCCATGGCGTTGAACACGAACCATGCAGCTTGTGTGTCAGACAAATTGCCACTTTGTCCGGTGAACAATGATTGGGCATATTGCCTTAGCAGCGAATCGGTGAGCACGGCGTTGTCGTCGGTTTTCGTTGCGTCACAGTTGTAGAGTGGGGCAATGGCATTAAGCAATTCTGTGGCATTGGCAGCCTTTCGGCAGTTGGCGTTGTGCATGAGTTGCGAAAGTGCTGCGGCAAAGGCGGCTTGCATCTGTGCATCGCGTGTAGATATCTCGATGTAGCGTACGGGCAAGGTGCTGGCGGCTGTCATACTGCTATTGGACTGTGCCGGCCTTGACGTGGCTGCTGTGGTGGGGCACTTGGTTGTGTGGCTTGCCTGTGTTTGCCGTTGTGCCGTTAAGGGCTGTCCATTGGTGGAGAGTTGCGGCTGCGCTTTGCGTTGGTCGCTGAAGTGGCGTTTGGCGAGTGGCTTGCCTATTGCGGCATAGGCGCCATCGGTGCTGACGGCCGACACGGCCGATTGTACGGTAAGTTCTTCGCCAGGCTTGAGGTCGAACACAAAGGCGGCTTTGCAGCGCTGTTCGCGTTGCCCGTTTTCGGTGCGCACAACTTCGCGGCGTACATTCCACCTGTTGAAGGGGTGTGAGAAGTGGGCCACGTAGTAAAGTGCGGGGGCATTGCTGCTGTTGAGGGTGCTGCGCTTGTAGGCTCGTATGGTGCGTTTGTCAATAAAAACGATGTCCATGTCCTCATTGGCGGCACCTGTCATGGCATTGTCAATGTCTACGAGAAAGCCTTTTTCGGCCGTTGTGTCGGGATAGGCGTAACGCTGCACGCAATAGGCGGGCATGGCAGCAATGTTGGCAGTAATGTCGTAGCGCGTATAGCGTAATTGGTAATTTTTGGGGGCACGCTCCTCAAATATGTACCCCGATGCGTATGCTGTGAACTGTGTGCTGTCTTTTTCGCCTACATATACCAGTATGGGGTCGCCTACAAATGGCATTTGCAAAAAGCCATTGTCGGCTGTTTGTTGCGATGCTGATTGCATAAACCCGCTTATGAAATTGTCATTGTAGGGCATGTACGGACTGTTGTTGGCGTGAAAATGTGTGATGGGAGTGAGGCATTGTGCCTTCGCTCCCATTACAATAATCAAACCGCCAACAACCAATGTTGTCAGTTTGTATAGTTTCATAATTCGTGTTTATTCGGGCTTGCGTCCAGTACCATTTTTGGGCGGGCGTTTTTGGGCAGCAGGTCTGTTGTCGGATTTGCCATGTGGCTTGCCGCCTTGTGCTTGCCGTTTGTCGTTGCGGCGATGGTTGTTACGTCCTTTGCCTTTGGCCTCTTCGCCTCCTCTTTTGCCATGGTTGTTGCGCTGTTCTCTGCTGCCACCGTTGCGTCCTCTGCTGTTGCCATTTCCGCCGCTTCTTCCGCCACGTCCGTGTTGGGGCTCGGTTTGTGGTGGACGTACGCCCTCAGGCAGTTCGGCACGCGGTATCTTAATTTTGAGCGTGCGCTCGATGTTCGACAGTGCATACAAGTCCTTTTCGCCAATCAGCGTGATGGCACTGCCTTCGCGTCCGGCGCGTGCGGTGCGGCCAATGCGGTGTACGTAGTCCTCGGCATCGTGTGGTGCATCGTAGTTGATGACCATGGTAATGTCGTCAATGTCGATGCCTCGTGCCACAATGTCGGTGGCAACGAGTAAGTCCACTTTGTGCGCACGGAACAAATTCATGACTTCATCGCGCTCGGCTTGTGCCAAATCGGAGTGCATGGCGCGCGCATTCAGCCCGCTGCGTTTCAGCACAATGGCCAGTTCTTTTACCTTCTGCTTTGACGAACAGAACAAAATCACGCGTTGGGGGGGCTGCTCCTTAAATATCTTTTTCAGTATGATGGCCTTGTCGCTCTCGTGACAAATGTAGAGGCTTTGCTTGATGTTTTCGGCAGGTTTTGACACAGCGATTTCAACCTCGACGGGGTTGTGCATCACGGTTCGTGCCAGTTCGGCAATTTTAGGTGGCATGGTGGCCGAGAACAAAATAGTTTGACGCTGTTCGGGCATTTGTTTTACAATAGACAGAATGTCCTCGGCAAACCCCATGTCGAGCATACGGTCGGCCTCGTCGAGCACCAGATGTGTGGTGCGGCTCAAGTCGAGTGTGCCAAGTTGCAGGTGGGTAATGAGACGGCCCGGTGTGGCGAGTACAATGTCGGCTCCAGCTTGCAGCGAACGGCGCTCTTGTTCATAGCGTATGCCATCGTTGCCACCATATACGGCTACGGCATTAACTCCTGTGTAGTAGGCAAAGCCCTGAAGTGCTTGGTCTATTTGGCGTGCCAGCTCGCGCGTTGGGGCAATGACCAGGCAGTTTACGGCGTCGGCAGGGTGGGGGTCGCGCTCAAGCAAAGTGAGCAGCGGCAGCAGGTAGGCTGCCGTCTTGCCCGTACCCGTTTGGGCCACGCCAAGCACATCGTGATGCTCAAGAATGGGAGGTATGCATTGTGCTTGTACTGGTGTGCACTTTTCAAACCGCATGTCGTAGAGTGCGTCGAGCACGTTGTCTGAAAGGTCAAGGTCTTCAAAGTACACCTCGGGTGCCTTTTCAGTATCTTTATTGTCGATGCTTTCGCTTGTTGTATTGTCTTGTTCCTTTAAGTTGTCCATAGCGTTATATTAAATAGCTTGTAATGGCGTGATTAGCGGAATTTATGTTGATGTATCATAAAGCCTGAAGTGCCCGTTATTGTGGTGTGCGATAATATAGTATCAGTGCGATGACAGCAAATATTATATTGGGCAGCCATACGGCAATCCATGCTTCAAGTCCGGCATTGGTGGCAAATGATGCCGAAACTGTTTGGAAGAGAATGTAGGCAAAACTCAGTGCCAGTCCGGCGCCAAGACTGATGCCCATACCGCCTTTACGCTTTTGACTTGACATGCACACACCTATCAGGGTCAGTATAAATGCCGCAAAAGGCATGGCATACCGCTTGTAATATTCAACCTCGAACTTGCTGATGTTGGCCACACCGCGCATCTTTTGCCGGTTGATATATTCTTTCAAGTCGGGCAGGGTGAGTGTTTGCTCCTGGTCGCGCACGTAAAAGAAGTCCTTAGGCTCCATGATGATGGTTGTGTCAATTTTGTCGCCCCGCTCAAGCACCTCGCGCATGCCCTTGAGGGTGCGTGTTTCGTACATGCGCAGTGTCCACGAGTAACGATGGTCTGACAGAGTGTCGTACTGTATGGTCTGGGCTGTAAGGTGTGACACGAGTTTCTTTTCGACAAATTTGTCAAGCGAAAATCCATAACCGCTTTTGCTCACATTGTCGAAGTGAGTAATGTATGCCACAACTCCCGTGTCAACTTGCATCTGCACATTGTCGACCGAGGTGATGTCGGTTTTCTTCTTAATGTATCGATTTTGGAAATTGACGCGCGCTACATTGCTCTTGGGTATGACGTATGCACCAAGCATGAAGGTAGTGGCGGCTATGAGTGCGGCTGTAACCATGTAGGGGCGCAGCAGGCGTTTGAAACTCATGCCTGTGCTCTTCATGGCAATGATTTCGCTTTTGTCGGCCAACTTTGATGTGAAGAAAATGACGGCAATAAACACAAACAGCGGGCTGAACATATTGGCAAAATACGGCACAAAATTGCTGTAGTATTGCGCTATGCGTAAGGCCGAGGCATGACTTTGTGTGAGTTTGTCAATATTCTCGTTGATGTCGAACACCACAGCAATTACAATAATAATAGCTATCAAGAAAATGTATGTGGTGATGAACTTGCCAATAATGTAGCGGTCGATACGTCCGATGAGCGGTTTGCGTCCCTTGCCGGGGTTGGCCAGATGGCTGTCCACACACGCCTCATGCTGCCCGTCAGCGTGTTGGTCACGAACAGGCAGCATGAGGTATGATTTGAATTTAGTAAGCAAGTTTTTCAGCATGGCGTTTTACAGTTTACGTCCAAGCTTTTCAACCATGTCGCGTTTCCATGGTCCGAAGTTGTTTGCCATAATTTGTTTGCGTGCCTCGCGCACCAGCCACAGGTAGAATGCCAGATTGTGGATAGAGGCAATTTGCATGGCCAGCAATTCCTTGGCTTTGAACAGGTGGTGCAGGTAGGCTTTGGTGTATTGCACATCGGCAAAACAATGCGCCATGGGGTCGATAGGTTCAAAGCAATCAGCCCATTTGGCATTGCGCATGTTAATAATGCCCTCAGCGGTGAACAGGCAAGCGTTGCGCCCATTGCGCGTTGGCATGACGCAGTCAAACATATCCACACCGCGTTCAATGGCTTCGAGTATGTTGATGGGGGTGCCCACGCCCATGAGATAGCGCGGCCGGTCGGTGGGCAGAATGTCGTTCACCACCTCAATCATTTCATACATCATTTCGGCAGGTTCGCCTACAGCCAGTCCGCCGATGGCATACCCCTCGGCCCCGAAGTCGCTCATGAAATGGGCGCTCTCCTGACGCAAATCCTTATACACGCAACCTTGTACAATGGGGAACAAGGCCTGCTTGTAGCCGTATTTGGGTTCTGTCTCGTTAAAGCGTTTCCAACAGCGCTTCATCCATCCATGTGTAAGGTCAAGGCTCTTGCGCGCATAGCTGTAATCGGCTGTGCCCGGCGGACATTCGTCGAAAGCCATCATGATGTCGGCACCAATGGTACGTTCAATGTCCATCACCCTTTCGGGAGAGAAGAAGTGCTTGCTGCCATCAATGTGTGAGCGGAACTCGCAGCCCTCCTCGCTCAACTTGCGAATGCCAGAAAGTGAGAATACTTGAAAGCCGCCACTGTCAGTCAGCATGGGGCGGTCAAAGCCGTTGAATTTGTGCAGACCGCCTGCCCGCTCGAGTATGTCAAGCCCCGGACGCAGGTATAGGTGGTAGGTGTTGCCCAATATGATTTCGGCATTGATGTCGTCTTTCAGCTCGCGCAGATGTACCCCTTTCACGCTGCCCACGGTGCCCACGGGCATGAATATGGGAGTGTGAATTTGGCCATGGTCGGTTGTGATAAGGCCGGCACGTGCGGCGCCATCGGTATGTAGCAGTTGGTAGTCCATGTTGTGTGTTACTTCTCTTTCAACAATCTCACAGCCACTTTGTCGTCTGTGGCCTGTTTGTGTGCATCGCTATTGTCAGCACTGTCATCTTCAACCGTCAGGTCGATGGCGTGTTCAACTTTCTCGTCAAGCAGTGCAAAGCGCAGCACGTCTTGTACATTTTCAACAAAGTGGAACGACAAGCCTTCGATGTATCGGGCGTTAATGTCCTCTATGTCTTTGCGGTTATCTTCTGAAATCATGATATCGGTAATGCCTGCTCGTTTGGCAGCCAATATCTTCTCCTTAATGCCACCGACAGGCAGCACGCGTCCGCGCAGTGTAATCTCGCCAGTCATGGCAATGTGGTCGCGCACACGTCGTTGCGTAAGGGCAGAGGCTATAGAGGTGGCAATGGTGATGCCTGCCGATGGGCCATCTTTGGGCGTAGCCCCTTCGGGCACGTGAATATGAATGCCCCAATGGTCGAACACACGATAGTCTAAGTTTAATGTGTCGGCATGCGATTTGATATATTCCAAAGCCAGTACGGCACTCTCTTTCATCACGTCGCCCAAGTTACCTGTAAGCGTCAGTTTCGGTCCCTTGCTGCGGCTCACACTCGTCTCGATAAACAGAATTTCGCCGCCTACAGCAGTCCACGCCAGTCCGGTAACCACGCCAGCATATTTGTTGCCCTGGTATTTGTCTCGGTTGAACAGCGGTTTGCCAAGCAGCACCTCTATGTCGGCAGGCTTGATGCTGCGGTCGGCAAAAGGCATCTTGCCGTCTTCGCTCTTTGAGGTGAGGAATGCCACTTTGCGGAAAATCTTGTCCACCTGTTTTTCGAGTTGTCGCACACCGCTCTCGCGGGTGTATTTCTCAATGATGTACTCAATGGCTGCCGGCGTGAATTTGAGTTTCGCACCGTCTCCAAAGTCGAATACCTTTTGCTCTTTGGGTATGAGGTGGCGGCGTGCAATTTCTTTCTTCTCCTCGGTCAGATAGCCTTCCACCTCTATCACCTCCATGCGGTCAAGCAGTGGTTGCGGTATGGTTTGCAAGGTGTTGGCCGTGGCAATGAAGAAAATCTTTGACAGGTCGTAGTCCACGTCCAGATAGTTGTCGTGGAAAGCATTGTTCTGTTCGGGGTCGAGCACTTCGAGCAATGCGCTGTGCGGGTCGCCGTTATAGTTGTTTTCAGACACTTTGTCTATCTCGTCGAGCACAAAAAGCGGGTTGCTTGATTCCGCCTTCATGATACCCTTGACAATGCGTCCGGGCATGGCACCGATGTAGGTACGGCGGTGACCGCGAATTTCAGCCTCGTCGTGCACACCGCCAAGCGATATGCGCACATATTTGCGTCCGAGAGCCTCGGCTATGCTGCGTCCGAGTGAGGTTTTGCCAACTCCCGGAGGGCCTACAAGGCACAATATGGGGGCTTTCTCGGCCTTTCGGTAGCGAAGCGTGGCCAGGTGCTCCAGTATGCGCTCTTTAACCTTCTCCATGCCGTAGTGGTCACGTTCGAGCACATGTTCGGCATTTTTGATGCTCAGATTGTCCTCGGTGTTGATGCCCCATGGCAGCGCCACAAGCGTTTGCAAGTAGTTGAGCTGCACATTGTAGTCGGGCGACTGCTGGTTGAGGCGCTTGAGTTTTTCAACCTCGCGTTTGAACAGTTCCTTTACTTTGTCGGGGAACGTCAGTTTCTCGGCCTTGCGTTCAATCTCGGCCACATCACTATTGCCATCCTCACCAAGTTCAGTTTGTATGTTCTTGATTTGCTGGTGAAGGAAGTATTCGCGTTGCTGCTGGTCAAGCTCCTCACGTGTTTGGTTTTGAATATCATGCTTTATTTGTGCAAACTGGCATTCGCGGTTAAGCATTTGCAGCAGTTTGAAGGCACGCTCGCGCATGTCGTGCAGTTGAAACAGAGTGTAACGGTCCTCCTGCGACAGTTGCATGTTCGAACAAATAAAGTTTACCAAAAATGCAGGGTGGCTGATGTTGCGCACGGCAAAGGCCGCCTCTTCAGAGCGCATGCCCTCGTTCAGCTTCAAAAAGCGGATAACGGCATCGCGGCAAGCATCGGCCAGCACGGCAAACTCCTTGTCGTCCTTGTTGTAGGTAACTTCGGGTATAGACGAAACCTCCACACGCATGGTGGGCTTGCGACGCTTGATATGCTCAAGCTTTATGGCTCCGTAAGTCTGCAGTATGGCCATGCTGTTGCCGTTGGGCAGATCGATCATGCGCATGACGCGGGCCACAACCCCTTCGTCAAAGAGGTCTTTGCGGTCGGGATCTTCCACATCGCCATTCTTTTGTGCCAACACGGCTATGATGGCGCCTTTTTTCAGTGATTGGCTCACCACTTTCAAACTCATCGGACGTCCGATGGTGACAGAACCCACCACGCCGGGAAACAACATCATGTTACGCAGGGCAAGTGCAGGCAGGGTGTCTTCGTGTGGGGTTTGAAGCAGAGCATTCATGTCGCCGTCAAAGTCGGCAACAAGTGAAAAGGCTGTTTGTGGATTATCGTCTCGTATGTTCATGTTTAGTATATATTCAGAATATGGAACGTGCAAAATTACTAAAAATCAGTGTATTCGCAAAATGTGCGTGCCCTACTTTGCGCTAATTAAGGCAAATGTCGTACTTTTGTGGCGCAATAATCAGAAGCGTGCCGGAGCATGCAACTTGAAGTATCACACGCAATATATATAGGCAAAGCAATGAGTTTCAGTTTCAAACAGTTTCATATAGACGACGCGCACTGCGCCATGAAGGTGGGCACGGACGGCGTATTGCTCGGCGCATGGGCCAATGTGTGTGAGGCTGATCGCATACTTGATGTTGGGTGCGGCTGTGGTTTGATAGCCTTAATGGCAGCTCAGCGCAACAGGGCTGCACGGGTTGTTGGCGTAGAGCTTGACGCGGCAGCGGCCGCTGATGCCTTGGCCAATGTGCAGCATTCCCCTTTTGCGTCAAATGTCGAAATCGTCTGTGCCGACGTTCTGCAATATGCAGCAGATTGTGGCTTGGCATTCGACAGCATATTGAGCAACCCGCCTTATCATGAAGAATCGTTGCTGCCGCCCGCGTCGCAGCGGGCCAAAGCGCGCCACACACAGGGTGGGGGACTGACTTTTGCTGCCTTGTTGCGAGTTGTTGAGCATTTGTTGAACCCCGCTAACCCAAAGGCCACTTTTTCGGCCATACTGCCCATGTCGGCGATTGCGGGGTTTGTAGCAATGGCTGCTGTACACGGGTTGCAATTAACGCGTCGAACCGATGTGGTCACCCGCAAGGGCAGACCTTGTAAACGGGTGTTGCTTGAGTTCTGTCGCACTCCCCAATCACTTGTGCATACAACGCTCAGCCTTGTGGGTGATGATGGAGCGAGGGCCGAAGCGTATGCCGATTTGTGCAAGGACTTTTATCTGTGATATTATCTCCCGGGACAAACTGTTATGCTATAATACATGTAAGAGAAAAATAATTCCCCCCCCTCCTCCCTCCCCATCAACCTACTTGTAAAAGAGTGTGTGTGCTTTTACTGCCATCTTACACTTTTTGTGCGAAACAAGTTGATATACAGATGTTTCAAGAGTGTAGGATAAGCTCAAACTATCCTACACTCCCCTGCATACATCTTACACATCACACCCCGCTGTCGCGCAGTCGGTTTTGTCGTATGCGGTGGATTTTACGGCACAGGGACGTAGAGAAATCTGTCGGAGCAACAGACTTTTTGCTCCCCCTATGCCGTGATATCACCCTCCCGTGCTTGTGCCGTGTGGTTGCATGTGGGCTGTGCAGGTTGCGTGCAGGTTGTGTGCAAGTGGAATTGGTAGTATCTTACACAGAGTAAGGCTTTGATAGCCAATGGGTTGTGATGTGTTAGTGTAAGATGTAAGATACTCGGTGTGTAAAGTATTTGTAGTATGGTAAAAGTCCCAGGTGCAACTTTCTCGTCTTGGCCCTTTAACGTAACCATGCTAACAGCACTCATAGCACAGAACAAGGTTTATTACTTCATGTGCCGGACAAGATATATAGTATTCCCTATTAGCCCACAAAGATTGATTTGGGCGGCGCATTGACGAAGTCTGGAAATGTTTTTGAGAGTATTGTTCACCACATTGTATTTATGCGGAGTCTCATGTTTGTTATGATAGTATGATGTTTCTGCTATATTAGTATGGCAATATTGGTATTAAATAATGTGAATATGTGGTATGGCAACTTGGAATTAGACACAAATAGTTATATATTTGCGGTCGAAAAAAGTACACATCATTTTGATATAATACTAAGTGCATACATTAGTATAATTAAATGCGAAAGGCTGAGCACAAACGACTAAGGGTCGCATGGCTATTGCTATTGGTGTATTTGCCAATGCTTTTGGCTGTTACCTTCCATCATCATACAGAGGTGGAAGGCAACGCTGCAACTACTTACTATTGTTACGATTGTGCTCACCACATTCACCACGATGGTCATTTTGTTAATGGAAACACAATGCATGATTGTGCATTATGTGTGTTGCAGAGTATGACCTATGTGGCTCCATCGTTTGCACAACTGGCAACGTTTGTTGTCGTTCTAAATATCGTATATTGCGCCATTTGCATATTGATCAAAAGGTGTAGGTACGATGTAAAATCAACGCGTGCACCTCCTGTGTTTTCTTGATTTTCTTTGTAGGGGAGCAATGTGTGTTTCCTTAATGTTGGTATTCTAACACTTCTTTTTTTGATGATGAAAAATAGGATGGCGGCTTTAGTCGTATTTCCTATCTTTTCATCAGCCCTTGTCGTGCGCATTCTCAAGAGGTTATATCAGACACTCTAAAGCATGTGTACAGGGAAGGTGTGCCCCTAAATGATATCGTTGTAAGAGGTAATACTGACAAGCAAATACAAATGTCGTCGGCTCTCAACCCAGTGAGGGCAAACAAGCAATTTATTATAACAGCACTTTAGCGGCTCGCCGATGCAAACGCTGAGTCGGTTGCCAGGAGTAGCAGTTGAAGGCTGTCTGCACGAAAATTATAGAATAAAAACAACACAAGCTTAGGCAATATGTGCAGGTTCTTGTGTATGCGTACAGAAAATGTGACTATTAGCCTTGCATTTATAATAATAAGATTATGGAAAAGACAATACGACAACTGGTCATTGTTATTGGCGCTGTGTTATTTTCGTTGGTGGCACACGCAGCCAATGATACAAAAGATACTGATGCTAATATATATGGTCATGTAATAAACAAAAAGACATCGAAGCATATACCCAATGTAACAATAAGTGTGAAAGGCACGCTTATAGCTACTCAAACGGATGCGTCAGGCCATTATTTCTTGAAAAATTTGCCAGAGGGTAAATTCACGTTAGAAGCTAACATGGATGGCTTTAGAACAATAAGTAAAAGTGTTGTATTGCATCGCGATTCAACAATAGAACTTAATTTCAAGTTAGACCCCTCAGATATAGACTTAGATGATGCGGTAGTGTCGGCTAACCGTATCGAAACAAAACGGCGTTTAGCTCCAACATTAGTAAATGTATTAGGAAGCAAAATGTTTGATTTGACACAGTCAACTTGCTTGGTACAAGGCTTGAACTTTCAGCCAGGTGTGCGTACAGAAGATGATTGTCAGAATTGCGGATTTACGCAAGTACGCATCAATGGACTGGATGGCCATTATTCTCAGATTCTGATTAACTCACGTCCAATATATTCATCGCTGAATGGTGTGTATGGACTCGAGCAGATTCCGAGTAACATGATAGACCGTGTAGAGGTCGTACGTGGTGGCGGATCGGCATTATATGGCGCATCAGCAATTGGTGGTACGATAAATGTAATAACTAAAGACCCCATACGCAATTCAGCGTCCTTCGGTCACACGTTCATGTCGTTGGGACACAACTCTTTTGATAATATTACGATGGGTAATGCGTCACTTGTGACCGATAACAATAAGGCCGGAGTTTACGTATTTGGACAAAGTCGTGAGCGTAAAGGATATGACTATGATCGTGACGGGTACACAGAGTTGCCCGAACTCAGTAATCAGACTTTTGGATTGAATTCGTTTTATCGCTTGAGTCCGTATTCAAGAATTGGTGTGCAGTACCATAGCACACACGAGTTTAGACGTGGTGGTAACAATTTGAATATGGCGCCTCATGAGGCCAATATTGCAGAGCAAGCTGAGCATAACATACAAGGTGGTGGTATAATTTATGATTTTAATGCCCCCAATCAGAAAGATAAAGTAAATGCTTATTTCTCGTTTCAAACGACTACACGAAAGAGCTACTATGGCGGAATAGGGGAGGGAACTCCCGAGGATATGGAAACAGCCGAGAAAGCCTACGGAAGAACACACGATTTCACATATGTGTTAGGGTCTCAATATGTACATTCTTTTTCGCGTCTACTTTTTATGCCATCTGATTTGACCCTTGGGGTTGAATATAACCATGATAGATTAAAGGACATCATATTGGGGTACAACCATGAGCTTAAGCAGAGTACAGGCATTGGCAGCTTCTTCTTCCAAAATGAGTGGAAGAATAAACAATGGAGTTTCTTGCTTGGTGGCCGCTTGGATAAGCACAACCTGATAAATCATGTAATATTCAGTCCTCGCGTAAATGTGCGCTTTAATCCGATTGATGATATCAACATTCGTTTGAGCTACGCAAGTGGTTTCCGTGCGCCTCAAACTTTTGATGAGGACTTGCATGTCGGCGTAGTAGGTGGGGAACGTTTGGTTACCGTGTTGAATAAAAACTTAAAAGAAGAACGTTCAAATAGCTTCAGTGCGTCAGTTGATTTATATCATCGTTTTGGCGCCGTGCAGACGAACTTGTTGATTGAAGGCTTTTATACGGATCTAAACAATGTCTTTGCCTTGCGTCAACTCGACCAACCTGACGCCCAAGGTAATATTGTGCAAGAGCGTTATAATGCCAATGGAGCAAAAGTCTATGGCTTGAACATTGAGGGTAAGGCAGTGTTAACAAAGTGGGTTACACTGCAAGCAGGTTTCACTTTGCAAAAGAGCACCTATGACAAGGCTATTGCGTGGAATGATGAAGTGCCCGAACAAAAATATCGCAAAATGATGCGTACGCCTGAAGTCTATGGCTATTTTACAGCAGCATTTACGCCTATTAACCATTTGACAGTTTCTGCTTCGGGCAATTATACAGGTGCGATGCTGGTAGGCCACTCTGCAGGTTCAGGTGTAGATAAGCCTGTGGTTGTCAACACACCGCATTTTACAACATTGAATCTAAAGGCCGCGTATGATTTTGTGTTTGGAAAGGGACTAACATTGCAGGTAAATGGCGGTGTACAGAATGTTACCAATTCTTACCAAAATGATTTCGATAAAGGTTGGAATCGTGATTCTGCTTACATTTATGGTCCATCACTGCCAAGAAGTTTCTTTGTTGGTATGAAATTTAGTTATTAACTAAAACCCCGAATCATCTATGGAGCGTACCCCATATAATAGTGGCAATGGGGTACCCTCCTTACTTCATAAACACAATAATAAATTCAAATAACAATCATGAAAAGTTTAGTTTATACTCTATTGTTAGCATCAACCCCTTCGTTAGTATTTGCTTCAAGCAACCAACATTTGCGTGGTAGTGATTCTGTTTACACATCAGAGGCCTCGGCTGCGCATGGCTATGTTGAGTCTATAGATGGAGCTTACGGCTTTAATGGAATTAGCATACCTGGCGAAAATTGTGACAGTACGGGGCTTCCTATGTTAACGCGCAAGCTCACGGCATGGACGTCATTGCAAGCTCGTGCTGCATACTACTTTCATCACCCGGCAGCACAGGTTAAAAGCTACATGACGCTTAATGTTAAAACAGGGGGTAAGGTTAGTTTCATACTATCAATAACCGATCCCGATGCGCCAACCGATACTATAGCAACTAAAGTGATAGATGTAATAGGCACCGGCAAGGATCAAAAAGTAGAATTGGCAGATTGCTCGTTTACGGTAGCTAAATATTATCGCTACCAACTGGTTTGCGTGTCGGGCAATAATAATATTGATTACATCGACCGTTTTACGTTTGAAAGCCCATCAGCCGAAAAAACATATCCAGCCTCTTATCTGTCGTCACCATCAGTACATTTGGGCAGCTGGCGTTCAACGGGTGCGGCACCGGCAAACGGCTATGATTGGTGTTATCAAGAGATAATGATACCCAAGTCGTCGGATATTGTAGGCACTTATGCCATGGCATTGGGTGTGCTGAGTGGTTACATGGGCATTCAAAATAATGGTGTGCAGGCTGATGGTACGCCGGCCCATGATGTGCTGTTCTCAATGTGGGACGATGGGTCAACTGACGAAGATCCTAACCTGCCAGAATATATGAGGGCTGGTGTGGTAGACTGCGATTCACTTACCATAACCAATAGGTTTGGCAATGAGGGGACAGGGGTACAGACCTACCGACGTGGCGATTGTTGGATACCTGGGCGCTTTGTACAGTTCATAACCAATGCAAGGCGTGAGCAGACAAGTTACACAACCATAGAAAATGGAAAAGAAGTAGAGCACAAGCAAAACAATATACTTGTATCTGCTTGGTACAATGCACAAGATGGCAAGGGGTGGCAATACATGGCTACGGTGCGTAAGCGCAATAGTACCGACTTGTTCAGTTCATGGTATTCTTTCCTTGAAAATTATAATTGGGCCACGGGCGAAGCTTCGCGAAAGGCTTACTATCGCAATGGCTTTGCCAGATATGCAAAGAAAGGAAATTGGTATAACTTTAACCGCGTAGACTTTAGCCATACTGATGGTGGCAATGCACCTGGTGCACGCAATGATTACGGACAAGGTGCAACCGAGAATAAAGACGACCGAACCTTCTTTATGCAGACCGGTGGCTATACTTCAACTAATTGTACCGATAATGAAGTTCCTTTAGCAACATCTGCAGAGTGTGTAGACACAATCAACTACGATGCTTTGAATGCCCGAGTGCTTCAAGCCATAGACAATGAAAAGGAACGTGTGGCTTTAGCAGAGCTGTTCAAGACAAGCAAATATGATAAGTCTGGTTGGAAGGTAATCAGCTTTTCAAGTCAAGAAACAAGCGGCGAAGGTTCAAATGGGCTTGCATCACAAATAATTGATGGTGATGCTAACACCTATTGGCATTCGCAATGGCAAGGCACACAAGCCAAATATCCACATTACTTTGTAATTGACATGCAAAAGATACAGAGCATTGGCGGGTTCGAATTTACCATGAGTGGGGGAGCAAACCGATACATTAAGGCCTATGATATTTATGTGTCAGATGACAATACAACGTGGCAAAAGGTTATTTCGGACAATGATGCACCAAATCAGCAAACATTCCAGGTGCGATTGGATAGTGTTGTAAATGCACGCTATATCAAGCTTGTGATAAGAGACGGACGTGCAACTGATGGGTGTTTTGTCCGACTCAACGAGTTAGATGTTGTATCGGGCAATGTAGCTGTGCCTGTACAACAGCCAAGTGCAAATAATGTAGCCAACGCACAACTTAGTGCAATACTAAATAATCAGAATCTTGACTTGATATTGCCCTTCGAAGGCGAAAAGCAAGTGGCTGTCCGACTTTATTCTACTAATGGTATCTGTATATTTAACGGCAACTTCATGGCGTCAAAGTACATTTCAATACCTATGCCACAATTGGTCGCAGGGGCATACATTGTTGAGGCTGTATGTAATGAAGGCTCATCATCTGCAATGATAATAAAGAAATAATTGTCCCTAATCATCTACTTATACAAAATACCTATTCTACAAATCATTCAGTATGAAAACTATAACAATAAAACTACTATTTGGGGCATGCTTCGCATCGTTGTCACCGCTAAGTGCACAAACTGTCGATAGAGCGAAATATCCCGATTACACAGATAAACGCAATCCGGATTATGCACTCATGCAACGGCATACGCTTGGCGTGCGTAATGCTATGTCTGCACGTCCCGACCATGTGAATAATGCCGAAACACGTTTCTTCCCGCCAGTGTTTAACCAAGATGGGGGCTCTTGTGGATCGGCCTCACGCATAGGCTACATGTTCTCGTATGAAATGAATGCCTTTCGCAATTTGGACGGAACTAACCCACAAAATTATTACCCGACACACTTTGTGTGGCTACTGACTAATGGCAATTCGGGCAAAGACGCTTTTGTACAGCATGTTGGAGTTCCCTCGGCTGAAACGTATGGTGGTCAAACCTATTCAAAACTTTTTGGCAATCAAGAGGAAACCCAGAACGACTTTGGTTGGATGACTGGTTACGATAAATGGTACGAAGCCATGTTTAACCGTATGCTCAAACCTGCCAATTTCCCTGAAAGCACAGGCACTGATGCCGGGCGCGAGGCTCTGAAAAATTGGCTGTGGAATCATAATGGTGATGAAAGTTTCCAATCGGGTGGATTGGCTGGCGTTGGTGTGGCTGCCGGCACAATGACGTGCAAGGCTATTGACAGCACTCCAACCAATGACAAGTTGGGAGTGACAGGTATGAAATGTGTGGACAAATGGGGCACTGGCGTTGATCACGCTCTTACCATTGTAGGATATGACGACCGCATAGAATTCGACATAAATGGTAACGGCATATATGGCGAAGAAACTGCCGATGAGCGTGGGGCATGGATCTTGGTTAATTCGTGGGGTAATGAGTGGCAAAATGGTGGCTTCGTCTATTGTCCTTACGCTTATGGCGGGTCACATTTTAATAAGGACGGCTCGTTCTCAAACCATTGGTGGTATCCCGAAATATACAAGGTACGCAAAAATTATAAGCCCCAACGTACCATTAAACTTAAAATGGACTATACCCACCGTTCCGAACTATATCTTATGGCTGGCGTATCTGCAGACCTCAAAGCCACAAATCCTGACAAAACGCAGGCTCTTGACCACTTTAAGTATGCAGGTGATGGCAATAATGGTAACACTGTGCCAGCTCCCGAAATCCCGATGTTGGGACGATGGGTTGATGGCAAACTGCACACCGAGCCCATGGAGTTTGGCTACGACCTCACAGATTTAAGTGACGGCTATGATGCAAATGAACCGCTCAAGTACTTTTTTATAATCAACACAAAAAGTACGGCGGAGGGTAGTGGACATATATATGATGCTTCGATTATAGATTATGTGCAAGACAGTCTGGGACTCGAAATACCATTTGATATTGACACCAATGGTGTAAACATACAGAACAAGGGTAAGCAAACTATCATATCATTGATTGTACCAGGACGAGGTGTGGCTGCACCGCAGAATGTTGCCGTTGATGGTGGTGTGCTTAAATGGATGTCGCCCAAAAAAGCAAATCTCAGTCTGACCGGATATGAAATTATACACGAGGGCGAAATAGTTTCTACACTTGATGCCGATGCCGAATCGTATGCTTTACCCGAAGGGGCTTCGGGCACGTATGGCATAAGGGCTGTTTATGGCAACAAATGCTCGAATGCAGTGAATGTCAATGTGTATGCAAGTACTGCAAACAACAAATGTATTAAATTGCTTCATTCTGGACTTACCCTTCCAGGTGTATTCGATTCAAAGTACAACAAGGCCACTATCGAGTTCTGGATACGGCCACTATCTATCGCCGATTGGAACCAGAGTGCAGGTCCGGGGTGGGGAACATTCATGTTTCATGCCAATGCAAATGGTTCATTTACTGCGGGTTGGGACACTAACAACCGTTTGAATGTGCCTTCCGCTCTGAGTTTGAACAAGTGGAGCCATATAGCACTTGTCGTGAATGACAGTGTGATGACTGCCTATGTCAATGGCACAAAGATGGCATCAGTCACGTCAAATAGCTATTGCGGTATTGGCGGTTTTGGCGATTTGATATTCTCATCTGAAGATGAAAACTCCGACCAAAATGCCATGTACGACGAACTTCGTATATGGAAAACAGCACGCACGGCTGATGAAATAAAAGCTGACTACAAACTGCGCTATGCTGATGCACTGCTGCCTGATGACCTCGTAGCCTACTATCCGGGTGATGTGGTGACTATAAATGGCACAAAACTGTTGTGCGATCATACGGGCAGAGCACATCATGGCTCTTTCCCAAATGATAATTTTGCCGTAAATGATGGTTATGCGCAAACATTAAAATATACAGCGAACACATTTGTACACATCAATCAGCCCGAGGCTGATGCTGTCGAAGGGCAATATCTGACACTGCATGCCACTGGCAGCACGAATATTTCCTCTCTGCGATGGACGGTGCCTGGGGCGGGTATTGAAAATTTGGTATGCACCTCGCCAACAATCTCGTTCGGAAAATCTGGTGCGCAAAATGTGAAAGTGGTGGCAGTTGATGTCAATGGTAATGAAACTGAGGCTGACACTCTCATTACGGTGTTGCCTGCTCCTGAGGCAAGTGCAGTATTCAAAATGTCAAAGAACAAGGTGGTGTGTGGCGAGCGTGTAACCTTTATTCCCCAAAACATGGTTGATGGCCAGAGCTATCATTGGACACTCGAAGGCGCATCTGTCGAAACTTCCAACCAGTCATGTGTTACAGTGTCGTACGCAAAAAGTGGAACCTATGATGTGACGTTGAATGTGACTGCAGCCAATGGTAGTACTGCCAAGTATACTCAAAAAATCAATATTGTCGAATCTGCTCCAAAGGCAGCGTTTGATGTTGAGCCGTCAGTTGTTGTAAAAGGCAACCAGGTAAGGCTTACCGACAAGTCGCAATATGGTTCGGCTCATAGTGCGTGGACATTGTCAAGCGCTAACAATGCCATGCAAGGCGAGGGCGAGAAACTCTGCTTCATTCCTGATGTGGCTGGGGTTTACAACGTAACGTTGACGGCTTCAAACGATGCAGGTAACAGCAGTGCCTCTCAGTCAAGAGCACTCATTGTTTGTAATGCCGACAGTAAGACAGGGCTGAACTTTATGCCAGCAGCGAAAGCACGTGTCGAATTGACAAAGGTACCTCTATCGGCAGGACAGAAAAAGTTTGCTATTGATTGGTGGCAACGTGCCAACACGCTCACTGATGTGTGCAATGGGATAGGGGAGAACACGCAAAGTCTACAACTCCAAACGTTGCCTGATGGCCAAATGCGTTTCTATATGGCAGGCATGTGCGCCAGCTCGACAACAAGTTATGTGATACCTAATGAGTGGCATCACTATGCAGTGTCGTTTGAGTCTGGAAAAGTCCGTTTCCTCCGTGATGGCGCTTTGGTAAGTTCTGCAGCAATTAAAAACGCTAAAGTGCCCGCAATGAACTCTTTTGCTTTGGGCTGCGAAGAAGCTCCAATGAGTGGCATGGTAGATGAGTTCAGAGTGTGGAATGGGGTAGCTTTTGACACATCAAAGTTGCGCAAACTACATACATATTTAATAGAACCGATGTCCGATGCGGCTGTTAAGGCTGCTGAGGCTGACGGCTTGAGCGTTTATTATCATTTTGACCAAAATGGGGGCAATGTGGTTGATGCCACTGCCAACCAAAACACAGGCGTACGTGTAGGCTTCGGTCCTGATGGTGATGCTTGGAGCAGCTCGAAAGGCGTTTTCGCAATCAACTTTGATGACAAGTCTACAGATGTCTCGAGCAGTTATTTGTCAAACTACGAAGCTCCGTTCTCCAATACAGGAAAGGTTTACAACGATACAGCGAACAAACGCTTTATGACACTCTATGGTTGGAAAGAAAATGGTGATGCCACATCGTCAAAGCGTACGGGGGCACATGTCGATACACAAAAGGATAATGCCTTTACCATCACCACAGGGTGGGACGGCTTTAGCCGTCAACTGAACGATCACAAGGCATATCAAACAGTCAGTTTGCCTGCAGGCGTATATGATTTTACTGCCAAGTATGGCAGTTTCGAAGGCGAGGCTGATGGTTGCTACCTGGTTGCAGCAAAGTCCGACACACTGCCCAGTACTATCGACATTATCGAGGTTGACGGAAATGCAAACAGCGGTTTTGTAGCTTCAGCCATGAGGGCCAAATCCCAAACAACACTGAACACAGTGCGCTTTATCTTGACAGAGCCATCTACCGTCAGCTTGGGAATATTGGCTAATATGCAAGGCGATCGTTGCATGACTATTGACTCCTTTGAATTGACTCAATATCCGCTGACCATTATTAAAGGTGTGGCAGACGGTATTGATGATGCACAAATATCTGACACGCTGCATGATGGCACAGCTGCTTACGACCTGTCAGGGCGTCGTGTCTTCAATCCGCAAAAGGGCATTTACATCGTAAACGGTTGTAAGTTGATAAAGAATTAAATGTGTAACTATTGACACTTTTCTTGACAAACTGATGATGCCCATGTAGCATCGTCTGTTGCCCCATACTCACTTTTGGGTATTTTGTTATACACGCAAGTTCGGGATAAGGATTGCGTAAAAAATTAGGGTAAAACGAGCCAAAAT
>ERZ1023666.92-NODE-92-length-40890-cov-38.674568_pt1 | contig 40890 bp, 55 predicted proteins | sample MGYA00380341_ERZ1023666 | MGnify/ENA primary metagenome ERZ1023666 (study PRJEB33179, sample SAMN07448983) | human gut metagenome | biome: Human-gut; feature: Human associated habitat; material: Faeces | host: Homo sapiens | place: India: Bhopal | collected...
CTGTCTCGGTTGTTGAAACACGTTCCTTTAATTCCGTTATATCTGTTTTATTCTGTGATATGTCTGTCTTATTCTTGGATATATCACTTTTATTTGTTGATATATCGGCAGTATTCTTAGTTATAGCCGTTGAATTTGTTGTATCCTTATTTTGCAATTCCGATACAGTTGTATCTATTTCACCCGCCATACGGTTTACAGCAGGAATAATAACATCAAGTGACAGCTCATCAAATGCTCTTTGTGCTTCTGAAACACTTAGCCCCAAAGGATTATTCTTTACCCTTATTCCTTTGTTTGAATAATCGCTGTCTTTAATTTTTGTAATAGCCATTTTCTCACTTCCTTAACCTTTAAAATTTCCACCCTGCGTGTACTCAAAAGCAACTTCGTATATCTCAAGGGGTTCGTTTTTCTCCTCGTTACGTATAGAAAACCTTGCCCTGTCTACCTTTTTCACTTTTATTTTACTTCCTAATGTACGTGGGGTTGTATCTGATGAAAAATTAATCTTTCCGAAATCAATATACGAAAAATCAAAATAGTTGCTTCTTGCACCTGTGTTAAATAGCTTTGTCCATGTTCCTCGGCTTAAAGCATATGCACTGAAACCACACGTTATGGCAGGTGCAATCTTTACGCTCATATATCGGAATGTCTTGTTCTTAAAGAAGTTCTTTCCGTCTAAGTCCGGTATATCCCACCTTGCCGCAATAGCTTTGCCGTCATCATTATAATAATCAACACTTTCCGCATCTGTATAAAAGCTGTATGTCTTGCCCTCTGTTGTTCCAAACGAAAGAATGTTGTTAATGCTCCAAACAGCACTTATGTTTTTTATTTCCCAATAATAACATTCATACTGAAATGTACTGTATGGCGTGTTCTTTTCATAGTTCTTCTGTAATGTATCAAGCAGATAAACCCTGTTGCTTGTAGCAATCACATAAAAGTCCTTCCACGCACATACATAAGCCTTGCTTAAATCCTCGTTTTCAAGTGCTTTATTAATATAAAAACTCCTGTTTTGAGTGTATTTTTCGCCTGTTATATCGGCACTTGTTACGGCAAATATACCTCTCTTTGTGGCAAACAATGGTTCATTGATATAAGCAAAAGTATGTTTGCCTATTGCACCTTCGCCCTGTACAGTGTTCATAATACGGTATAACGGCACTTTGTTTCCGTATTTATCCACTTCCACCGTATCATCTTTTGAACTGTATCGCATGAATATGTTTCTGCCGTCCTCAGTGCTGTTTTTATGTGTGGCAAGATAGTTGTTTATGATTGAATACCCTATTATCTCACTGTCATCATTGCCTATTATACTGTCGCTATCATCTCTGAAATAAGTACGCTCCTCATAGTCCGAATGAAAATCCCTGTTTGGCATATCGGGATTGCCGCTTAAAAATAATGTATCCATACTGCCGTTTTGCCCAAACACAATGGATATTGAACACTTGTTTATTGTGTCGGCATACTCCGCACGTTCAGCAGATGAGGCTTGTATCTCTATATTTGGCTGACCTGCCGCAGGCGGTTTCTCCGGTGCCGTTTTAAACTTAATAAGACCGTTTGTTTTATCTACCGTATACTTGCTTGTATCTACAGTATTCCAGTTTCCTTTTGCGTCCATTTGTTTTACAATAACCGCACTGTCTATATTCGCAACTGATAACTGATAGTCTGTGCTTGTACCGTTGCCGAGAAACGACTCTTTCCATTTGGTTGACAAGAGATTAAAGGCCTGTGGGTTACTTCCACCACTTCCATCTGGGCTTTTGCCTACATATATAGTCGGTATAAATGCGTCATCTGTAGCTTTTTTTACTTTAACGGTATTTTCGCTTTCCTCCGCTATAAGAAAAGTCTTTCCGTCTACTATATATAACTTACCGTCTATCTGCCATGCCCGACCTCTTGCGTCATTCATATCACTGTAAACGGCAGTATTATTGTAATACAACTTTGTCCCTGCATGGACTAACTGTTTATCGTTTAATATATACACTCCGTTTATTGTGCCGCTGTACGTGCCTGTAAGGTGGTATCCGAGCCTTTTTCGTACTTTGCCCGGTACATCTCTTATCATATTAGGTGCTTCCGGTGAACGGCTTATGTTTACGTTGGACGGTGCCGATGTAAGGTCTACGCCTTTGAAGGTATCAATCATTATTATGTTTTTTGATACGGTAATACCGCTGGTATTGCCAAACCCTTGATAACTCATATACTATACACCCTCTCAACTGCATATCCGCTGTAATCATTCTCATCTCCCAGAAGGTTATTTACCATGTTTGAAAACTTTCCTTCCAGATATGCGGATATGGCGTTTGTTTCATCACTTCCGGCTGTAGCTTCGATAGCAAGGCGTAATGGCACAAGCTGTTCCGCTTTTGGTCTTACCTCAAGCTCTGTTGTATCCAGTGCGTCAATTTCAACCTTTTTCGGGGAACGCCAGTATATAAATTCAACTGTTACACCTTCAATAAAATATGTATCGGGTATTAAATATACATCTGTGCTTTCACGTCTGAAATCAGGTACTTCTGCCGATGCCGTATCGTTATACACAATTACTCTGTTAAATCCCATGAAATCCTCAGGTAACTGTACTCTGTAGAAACCGCCCATCTTCTCACATTCTTCAGGCTTTACAACAAAACTTCCTCTTAATCGGAATATAGCCGCTATATATACAAGTACATTGTACATCATGTAGTCGAATTTATCTGTATAATCGGCTGTCAACTCACTGCTTGCCGTCTGTCCGTTTAATGTAGCTTCATCAAGCCACCTTAAAGCAAGCTCTTTGGCCCTGCCTTTTGTTAAAGCCATATAACATCACCTCTTAGATGTAATCCGCTTCTTCGAGCTGTTTCTTCACTATTTCAGGCACTTCTATTTCAACGCCTTTTGGTATTGAATAAATATGTCCGTTTACGCCTACAGGTACAAGTGCATTGTCATTGTCATTTTTCTTTTTAATTTTTATTTTTACTTTTTTACCTTCGCTGAGTATCTTTCCCCATTCATCTGTCATTTTGTCCATCTGTGCATTTGTTAAATTCTTTGTAGTAGCTACTGCCATTATTTTTGCCTCCTTAATAAAAAAGAAGGGAAGAAATTAATCTTCCCTTCAAATGTAAAAATTATATTGTCGCACCGCTTTCAAGACGGATACCGCAAAGTTCATTTAATCTTGCTGTTGTAAAGAACGCCTTCCAGCCGACAGACGCTCTCTGGTCCAGTGGGTCAGCTGTACCTGCCGAGCCAAGTGGTTTTACAATCATTTCAGGCTTTGCCTTGCCGTCAAGGTCAGGCACTGCATAAAAGCCTTTGCCGAATATCATTGAACAATAAACATCTGCCGAGCTTGCACCTTCACCCGATTTAATCGGTGCATATGTGCTTTCCACAAACTTTACACCTGCAAGTCTGCCGACTTCACCGGCTACGATAGCCTGTCCGCCGTTATACTTAGATACATCTTCCCAAAGTGGGTCATTCATAATATCATAAGCAATATTAGGGTGGATAACTCCAATGTAGTAACCGTTTTCATACGGTTTTACGTTGTTTGCTCTCAGTGTTCTTACGCACTTTTTAATAAGTGTAGATGTAACTACATCTGTTGCACCTATAGCCGATGTAGCTGCACCCTTTGCATACATTACGTTTGTACCCTTTGTTACTACATCGGATACACATTTGTCAATGCTTGCTCCTGCCTGTTCGCCAAGCACCTCTGTCATTTCGGTTACTACTTTATCAATAGCCGCAAGGTCAATTACATCTGTTGTTGTAATGAAGTCACCAAGCTGTTTTAAAGTAGCTTCAACCTTAGATACGGAAATGCTTTTGCCTGCCGGTGTAACACCTTCTGTAAGGGCTGTTGTGTTTGGCTCAAGTGCGTCAAAACGTCTGAAGTTTATTGTAAGACCTTCGTTTTTCGGAATAGTCTTTTTCTCACCGTAGTTATAAAATACAAGGTTTGGTTTGAGTCTTTCAAGCAAAACTCTTTCATAAAATGTTTTCTGTTCGTTTGTTAATGCTGTTAATGTGTTTACTGCCATATTATCACCTCAAATTTTAATTATTTGAGAATGACCCTTTCACCACGCATTACTCTTTTGTACAAATTGTCAAACTGTTCTTTTGACATATCTTTTACACTGACTTTCTGTTCGTAGCTTTCACCGCCAAGTCCGCCCGGTGAGGCTTTTGCTTTGTCGGATACGCTTTTTATAGTCTGTGCCGCTGTTGCTGTACTCTGCTGTGACATTATATCGGGAAGGCGTTTCATCATTACGGTGTTAAATACATCTGTAAGTGATACATTCATTCCACGCTGTCTTGCAAGATTCAGTACGCCTGTTATATCGTCTTTGTACTGTTTGTAATACGGACCGTAAAAAGGGTCATTCTGCAATCTGTTTTCTTCTTCTGCTTCTTTGTAAGCTCTTAACTGATTTTCTAAGCCGCTTATACGGCTTTCTGTTACTGGGTCTTTGCCCATTTCAGCGGCGTTCTGCATTGCCAAAAACTCATTGTACTGAGCCTGTGACTGTATCGGTTCGTTTGTGTAAGGGTTTACCCAACCCATATTACTTATGAACTCATCTACTTTACGTCCGCTTAAATCGTTTAGCCTTCTTGAAAACTCCTGTGTTCGTGTTACAGACTGTTCTTCTTCGGTTTCTTCGCTTTCGGTATTAGCAGCCCCGTCCGGCGTATCAAGCGTTTCTTCCGTTGTCACTTCGTCTGTATCTGTAAACTGTTCTTCTTCCTGGGCGGTTTCGACAGCGGCGGCACTGTCCCCGATTACTTCTGTATTTTCTTCTACAGTTTCTTCGGCATTATCAGCCATATAATTTTCGTCCATGTTTTGAGTCTCCTTTTCTTATTTTTTTGTATTATAAAAGGACGGCTGTTTTAACCGTCCTTAAATACCTCTTTATTATATTGCTTTTAAAAACTTATTTATAAAATATACCTGCCCTTTGCCTGTCACCTTACTTGTCTTTGTTGTTATGTTACAGCCGTTGCCGTCTAAATGGGTGCTTTCCTTTATCTCAAACAATCCCATTTCTACGCTTCTCTGTGTAGGCATATTCCAATCACTGCCTTTTCTTTTTATGAGATAGCCGTTATTTCTAAGCCAGTCGAATAATCTTTTCTGACCTATCTCTATTCCGTTTTGTCTTAACAGCTTTGCCATATCACCTATAAGTATTGATGTCTTGCTGGAACTGACGGCATCTGCAAATATCGCTTTCGGTTTCAGTTCTGTTATTGTGTCATTCTGTGCCTGTATAACTTTGTCCCTCTCGGCTATTTTCCTCTGTGCTACTAATATAGCATTTGCAAGAAGTTCATCATCTGTCATGTGTTCCTGTCCTGCAATATAACCGCCCGTCTTTCTTATGGAAGGAAGAACTTCATCAAATACCCACTTCTCGAATTTCTCCGCCTGTGGCAACTTTGACCGAGCTATTAATCTGTATACATCACCTTCGGGAATAAAGTTTACTTCCTGCATTTTACCGCTTATAGGGGTAGCACATTTCGTTATAGCCCTACAATGGTCGTTTATAGCTTTATTAGGGTTTGTATATCCTAAAGCCTTAGCTATATCAGTAGCCATAAAATACGGCTTGCCCTCAATCTCTGCTGTTCTTATTTCGCCAAATTCTGTATTGTTAAAAACCTGTATTTTGTTCAAATGCGGTCTCTCCTTTCGAGATATTTATATACGATAGTGTATAACTGTTTGATAAACCTTTCGTCCTCTTTGCCTAATTTACTGATAAATGACATTAATACATATTCCATTAAAAAAACTCCTCTCAATTTTGTATTGAAAGAAGTCTCTGTCTGCATTATAATATTTACAGAAAGAGATTTCTTTCCGAAACACTCGTAATTCTCGCCAAAGAATATGTGTACGGGTGTTTCTTATTTTTTGTCCAAAAGTAAGTTTATACCTTGTCTAATAGCTTCGGCTTTTGTTATTTGATGTTCTTCGCAATACTTTAAAAGTTTATTGTGCGTTGTATCATCTAACCTAACCTTTACATCATTAGTTTTGGCTTCACCTACTACTGGTCTGCCTGTTCGTGGACTCATAGTATCACCTCACTTTTGAGTTCCATAATTAGATTATATAGTTTCGGAACTCAAAAGTCAAGGATTTTTATAAAATTTATTTTGGATTTTTTACTTCTCCGATTTCTTTTTCATAGTTACTGCATTTACGGTTAATACAGTAGTAGTGCAATACTCTGTAGTCCTTGCCGTTTTCCGTTACGTTTTCGGCTTTTCGTATTACTGCCATTTTACTGCATATTGGACATTTCATTGTTCGGCATACCTCCCTGTGGCATCTGCTGTGCCTGTTGTACCTGTTGTACCTGCTGTTCCTGCATCTGCTGTGCTTGAATAGCCCTCATCTGCTTTAATGTTGCCTTAAACGGCATTACATTATCAGGTGAAAGCTCTATGTACTGGTCTACACTGATGTCACCTTTATCATACATCTTATCAAGGGTTGTCTGTCCCAGTGACTCACTGTATATACTGCCTGCTCCAACATCTACTTTAAGCGAGAAATCAATATTGGCATATGCCGTTCCTGTAAATCCGCTTACTGTCTGCTGACCGTCAAAACGGTTTATTACCATTAATCTTTCACTGTCATAGTATGTTTTAAAGAACTCCTCCCAGATATAGCCTATATCCTTTATTGTTCTGTAAAACCTCTTTTGTATATTATCAATAGGGAGTTTCGCTTGGTTCTGCAATGCTATAATGGCACTTGCCGCCATGTTTGCACCTAATGTTTCACCTGTGCTTACTTCCGTCACACCGCTTGTTGTACGGCTTAAATCCATTATCTTATCAACCAGATTAATAGCACCGTAGTTAAATGTAGCACTGTTAAGGTATTTAATGCCGTCACCGCTTGTATAATGGTCTACAAGGACTTCTCCGGGGCGGTTTGTTATCTTCTGCTGTAATGCACCGGGCTTTACTATTACTTTGGGCCAGCCTGTATCCTGTGTTGACAGTGCCATCATGGCTATTGTGAAGTTTATTACCTTTTGGTTCGGTATAATACCTTCAACTTCGCCACGGCCGAAAATGCATTTCTTTCGGCCCTGCCAGCGGAATAAAGCTATAGGATACCGTTTTATTACGTGATGTGTATCATTCGTCATTTCTTCCGATATATTATCGGATAACTTTTCACCTGCTTCGTATCCCGGTGTTAAGCACTGGTCTTTCTGTACAGTTACATTTCTTGTGCTTTTACTGAAATACACAATACCGTCTTTTCGGTAATACTTAGTAAGTAATATAAGCTTACCGCTTCCGTCCTGTTCCTTAGTAGCTGTGTCATATCCTTCCGCTGATGTATCTTTATCGGGTGTTATAAGCTGTAATACCTCATTAGATACACCGTTTGCCTTTGCAATATTCTTTACATATGCCACCGGCACTCTCTGTGATATGATTATCCATTCCTGTTTCTGCACATCTTCTTCCTGTGGGTTTGCCACAAAAAAATTAAGAGGGTCAATAGTTTCTCCTCTTAACGAACCGCTGTATGGTTTTATCTCTCCGCCTGATACGGAACTATCCCAAAAATAATGGAATATCCCCGTGCCGTTTGTGGCGGCGTCCTCTACAGCATCATCATTCAGTTTATCTTGGTCTAACTCGTGCCAAACAGCGTCGGCATAGTTTGTAAACTTTTCAGCACCTTCTACAGCCTTTGCACGTATCTCTACGGCTAAAGGGTTTTCTTCATCTGTGTTATCACCTGTTTCATTGGAACGGTATATCATCTTAATATTATTATTCAGTACGCTTGACTTTTTATTGCTTACAAACATACTGATTATATTAAATACAGGTCTTGGCAGTGATTTTGTGTTTGCCGTAGGTTCAGGCCACTGGTCGCCGCACTTAAACCGTTCATATTTCGGGAAATCAGATGAAAACTGCATTTGACGCTGAAAGTTCAAGCCCTCATTATACTGTTTCCATATATCGGTTTCGCTTTCTCTGCCGATATAGTCTATCTGTTTCTTTTCTTCTTCCATTATACGCCGCCTTCCTTAGGACCGTAGCTTTCGCCCTCTGTCCATTCGTCAAATACCTTCTGCGACATACCCAGACATTCGGCTAAATATTTATCCACTTCTTCTTTATTGTCGATATTAATCTTTTTTGGCGGTTCTATCGGTGCTACATTCATACTGCCGTTGCAATAGCTGCACTCAGGCATAAACGGTGAATACACCTTACCGCACTTGGGACATACCCAACCTGTTAAACTCTCCATATTTACCACTCCATATAAAGTCCGTTTTCGTTTTCCTCTGTATCTGTTCTAAGCTCCCACGGCAGCTGAAATCTTTCATTTGTTATTACTACTTCCGGTGCGGGGCAACCTGCCACAAAATATCGCAATGCGTCCGGTGCATGGGTTAATTCATGCGGGTTTTTTGCCACATCGTTAGGGTTTTTATCGTCATACTGCACCAGTGGCAAGCAACGTATAAGGTTACTGCAATTTCTGAATATCTTTATTGCCGATGACTTCTTTCCGTACTCATCAACACCGACCCTAAGCCATTCCTTTAATGCATACCAACCCTGTACTCTGTCATTTCTTGCCTTTGCAAGGTAAATGCCATGTTCACCGAATATATCAGCTACGCTTTTACCTGTATCCTGTCGTCTGTTCCACATATCGGGCGGTGCTATATACTGATATATTTTATCACCGCCTTGCATAGCTTTTATTTCTTCTATGGCACGTGTTATTATCAGTCCGGGCTTATATATTTCTTTATATACAAACGCCCTTCCGGCTTCATCTACTGCTATAAAGTATCCTGCCAGCATATCAAGACCGTAATCCATTACGAAATATCTACGCCAGTTCTCCGGTATCTGGAAACTGTCACAAGTATGTACTTCTCTGTCAAACTCTGGGAAATAAGCACCCTCAAAAACGTCCCAACTGCCCTCAAGCATGGCTTTTCGTCTGTCAGGCGGTAAGTTCTCAAGTGTTCTTACATAGTCGGGTGAGTTTTCAAGCAGTGTAGGATTATCATATACTGTTGACTTAATAAATCTGTAGTCCTCTGCCTTTTCGCTGTTCTTATACTGTCTGTCAATAAACAGTCGCTTAACCCACGCATGCCCCACTCCACCCGGATTGCATGTAAGGTATATCCTCGGTTTAAACTTCTCAGCCATCATACCCGAAGAACGGCTTATTTCAGTAAGTGTCTGATACTGAAATTCCGTAAACTGCGTTGCTTCTTCCATAAAAATAACATCATATGCCTGACCTTGATACTGTAATACGTCACTTTCGCTTTTACAGTATCCCAAGACTATTCTTGACCCATTAGGGAAGGTAAAGTCATGTGATGTTTCTTTATAGATTGCTATACCTCTTAACATCTTCTGCAACGGTATAATATGGTTTTCTCTTAATTCGGGGAAGGTTCTTCTTAAAAGCAATATCTGTATGCCTTCATATCTTAGGCACAACAGGCTTGCTTTTACCCTTGCCGCCCAGCTTTTACCGCCGCCTCTTGCTCCGCCGTATGCTACTCTTATTTCTTTTGCTTTGAAGAACTCTAACTGTTTCTCATGTGGTTTTGGTATTACTAAATCCGTTATAACCACCTCACTTTACTATGCTAAAGCGATTTATTTTTTGAAAATTTTATGAACGGGGTGCTATTAGGTACCATGGCCCCGCTCCCTCCCCCTTACCCTTCGACATTGACATCTCGGTTTCGGTTCGTCTGCTGTACTATATATCTTCATTCTGTGATATAGATATACACATATTGTTATATATTTACTACTATATATACTATGATATGTATACCACAATACATATTAGTAACAATATAGTAACAGTGTTTCAATGGTATTACAATATATAGTATATATTGTGTATTACTACATACTATATATAGTATATTTATAATATAGTAATTTAAGTGTACATTAACTACTCGCTTAATTCCTTTATTGAGTCGGGCAATGTGATATTTATAGTGGTATCCTGTTTTGCTGTCTCGTTGTAGATATCATCTATTCTATTCAGTGTATCAACTGCCTTTATTCGGTCGCTGTTCTTTGCGTTATCGTCTAAAGCTATCTTAGCCAGTAGCCTTTTTCGTTCTGAGAGTTCAAGCGTATCTATTTGCTGTAATTCCGCTAATTTCTCTTTGTACAGCGTTTTAATCTTTTCCATTTTTAGCATACGAGATGCCGACGATGCCGCAGCCTTTTCACTACATTTGTATACTTCTTGATATGCTTTTGTTTGGTTTCCGCCCTTTAATAAGTTTAATATAAATTTTTCTTCTTTAGTTCGCACGCTCTCACCTCCTGACCTTTTGAAAATAAAAAAAGGCAACTAATTAAATTAGTCACCTTAAAGTTTGAATTATGATTATTCTTTCGTCATTGTTGAGATTTAAATAAATCTCTCAACAATGACGAAAGAGTTTTTTATCTCTATATATAGTATAACTTACTTGTCAAGTTTTGACGAAGTTTTTAGAGCCTAAATTCTTTAAAAATGTAGTGTTTTCAATGCTTCCAGCGTCTAAAATTTTTTTAAAAACTGTATTTTTCGTTATACAATGAAGTGTCCTTTTTTCTGTCGGAAAACTTTTTTGAATTTTTTTTAAAAAACCTATTGACACATACGCATGAGTATGTTATTATACAACCATAGCAAGAGAGACAACAGAAAAGCGGTTTAGTCATCAACTTGAAAGGAGGTTTAAAAACCAACTGAAAGAAGGTGATAAAATGATTAAGATTGAATTTAACTTTAAACTACATAAAGTTTCAATCACAATCAAAAAAGACCGCCCTGTTGCAGCCAAGACGGTCAAAGCTACTAACCGTAGCAAATAAGTTATTCGGCTAACCGCTTTTAACGGTTTCCCTCTTGCTTACATAATACCATATTAAGGGGGTGCGGTCAATAGCTGCTAAAAGAAAAACAACTACTTCTACAGAGGTTAAAACCCGTTGGAAACAAAAGACATATAAAACATATCAATTAAACCTTCGCAAGGAAGAAGATGCCGACCTAATAGAACTTATAGAGTCTACTAAAAAGCAACACGGCACAGGCACAAGCGAAACTATAAAAGAACTTTTAAGGGGTTGAAAAACCCTTTAAAATATAACATACTCATGCGTATGTACAACCAAACGAGAGGGGCTTTTAATATGAAATACTTTACAAACATTGAAACAATAGCAGATTTAAAAAAGGAATACAGGAAATTAATCAAAGCGAACCACCCCGACAACGGCGGAGATACTTGGGTAATGGCTGACATCAACAACGAATATGAAAAGCTGTTTAACCTTCTTAAAGAAGGACACAACGCCAAAGCCGCACAGGATACCAGCGGACACACTAAACCGATGACCGAAACGCCGGAAATGTTTAGAGAGATTATAGAAAAGATAATCAACCTCGACGGTATCGAAATAGAGCTTTGCGGCTCTTGGATATGGGTATCCGGCAATACAAAGCAGTACAAAGACATCTTCAAGACTTGTGGTTTCCGCTGGGCGTCTAAAAAATGTATGTGGTACTGGCGTTGCGAAGCCGATGCAGTACCGAGCAAAGGCAAAACTAAAACAATGGACCAGATAAGGGAAAAGTACGGCTCTGATGTAATCAGCAAAGCAGAAACCAAAAAACTTACAGCATAATATCAACCGCCGCCCGTTCAGACGGCACAGGTTCACGACCTACGGCGGTTTTTAAATAAATTATAGGAGGTCTAAACAATGAAAGAATTGAGAGAATATGAAAGAGATATAAGCCTTTACAGCGGTACGCTTTACGGCTTCGCTGATGTGTCCAGTTTGGAGACTTTAAAACGCTATGATAAATACGCCGCTGACGCTTTAAAACACATACAAGCCAATATAAACGCCATACAGGAATACAGAAAGGCTTTATTTGAACACGTGCAAAAGTTGCAGACAGCACCAAAGAAAATGACTGTAGAGTGTCGGCGTTCAGTTCGCCATAATTACAGCAGACCAAACGAGCTCTTTTATTCCGTCCGTGTCTATAACACTATAGAAGGCGTACAGGAGGCACAAAACATTATAGATGAAACCTACAGCGGTAAAGATTGGCGAACAGCTTTAAAACGCTTTGCAGAGCTTAAAAAGCAGTATCCAAAGGCAGACGTAAAAGACTATAGCAAGAAATTTTAAGGAGGGTTTTTATTATGAAAAAGTTATTAGTAGCATTTATGGCAGGCATGGCAACAACGGCACTTTTACCAACAATAACGGCGGCTGAACCTAAGCCGGCAACCTACACCACTAAAGCGACGGTTTATTCCCGCAGCTTTAGCCCCGATACAGGCGATACAACAACCTTTATCACTCCGACGGGCGACCTTTTCACTTATGATATTTACCTTGAAGGCACTGCCGCCCACCTTCTGATGAGCGACAACGGAACACCGGAAGATATAAAAGATGATATAATTTTAGATGTACTTTATTAAAAAACAGTACAAAAAAACCACCCGCACGCATGGGTGGTCTTTTTGTGTCCTCCTTGGGGGGGGGTACAATGCAATTAAATCTTACAGTTAGGTATCTTTTGGAAAAACCAATTATTATAATATCATTTCATTATACCGCGTCAATACTTTTTTAATAACTGGGGTGGTTGGACTCGAACCAACGTTGCAGGAGTCAAATTCCTGTGCCTTACCACTTGGCGACACCCCATTAAGGAAAGCCGCCCGAAGGCGGCTTATGCTCTATGTGTCTGATTGCATAGAGTCCTTAAAAATGTAAAGTGTGATGTATTTTGGACAAAATATATTGTACTACTTTAATATACCGCGTCAACCCTTAAACCGATAATTTAACTTGTGAGTTGGCTTCTTCTATTTCGTCCTCTATAACTCTCGGCACTGCGTAGCAGTCTATAAACTCGTGTGCGTCTGCTATGTACTTGCGTTTTATGCTCTTGTATGTGGATACGGCTCCGTACTCTCTTTTTAACTGTCTGTATATGTCCGCAAATACAGAGTTTCGTATACTCTTGTTTCTGTATGCTGCACTGTCTTTACCGCCCAGAATGGTTACTACTTTTCTTTTAACGTGCTGTGTTATTTCTTCCATTTCACAGCCGTAAAGCGGTATGTCGTTTTCTAATTTGTCAATCTTTGTGTTTACTTCTTCTTTAAACTCGTGTACTTCCTGTGCAAGCTCTGTATAGCCCTGTGCTAAAAGCTGTATTTGTCCGCCTACCGTATGCGGTATTCTATAACCGCCCGTCTTACGGATTGAAGGAAGAACCTCATCAAATACCCACTTTTCAAATTTTTCCGCTGTCGGTAACTGTGACCTTATTATAAGTCTGTATACGTCACCTTCAGGAATAATTTTAACTTCCTGTTCTCCGCCTTCTGTAAGGTATCGGTGTTTTACCGACCCCTTGCAATGAGCTGTAACAGCGTCAGCAGTTCTTTTATATCCCAACGCCTTAGCCACATCATTTGCCACAAAATACGGCTTGCCGTCAATCTCTACTGTTCTTATCTCGCCAAATTCTTCGTTGTTAAAAATCATTATATCATTCATATTATATTCTACCTCGCTTTTCTAAATAAGTGTAAATTACAGCGTACATCTGTTTAATAAAACTTTCATCTTCTTTACTTAATTTTCGTATAAAAGACATTAAAACATATTCCATTTATAAAAAACTCCTTTCTTTTTGGTGTTGAAAGAAGTCTCAATCTGCATTATAATATTTACAGAAAGAGAGTTCTTTCGTGTCAAATAGCAATTACAATCTTTGGTCGGGGAGTAATTGCTATTTTTTTGTTACTTAATGTCAGATTTTAACTTCTTTATTCCCCGTCTTATGCCTTCCGCTTCTGTGATTTTTTCCTGTTTACAATAAACTTCCAAAATCTCTTTGCATTCGGCGTCAAGTCTCACCTGTCTTGGTGTACTTTTAGGGTTTGAAGTCGGTCTGCCAATTTTTTTGTCAGCCACACTTTTTCACCTCACTTTTGTAGCTCATAATTAAATATACGATTATGTAGCTCAAAAGTCAAGAGCTTTTTATATTTTTTTATAAAAAACTCCCTTCTGTTGCCAAAGGAGATATGCAGTGCTATAATATTTACATACCTCTTTTGGTAGTTGGGGCAATCGGTAAACTTTGGTCGGTTAGGGATTGCCCCTTTTTTTATTTCTTCAATTCCTTTTCTATAAGACCTATACCCTTCATTATTGTATCGGTTTGTGTCAGTTGCAATTTCTCCGAACACTGCTTAATTCTTTCTTTTTCCGCTTTTGTCAGTCGAATATTTAACTTTTCACTTCTTGAAACATCTTGAATAGGTGGTCTTCCTGTGCGTGGACTCATTAGTTTCACCTCTCTTTTTTGTCCTTGCATAATTCATGTTAATTTATGTCCTCGCAAAAGTCAAGAGTTTTTTTATAAATTTCTTATATTTTTTTATTCCACCTCTAACTCAACATTTACTTTCAATACATTGTCACCAACTGCTAACTCGAATTTCATATTTTGCGGTCCTCCATGCTGTGCAGAACATTTAAACATTTCTAATATTCCGGCAGTTATTTTTTCGTTGTCAACAGGAGCTTTAAAGTCAAAATCTGACATTTTTTCGTTATCTATCTCCGTTTCTTCCAATAATTCCGGCTGTACGTCTTTCATCATTTTCATTGCCATTTCTGCCGCCATTCTTCTTATTTTTTCCATTTGATAACTCATGTCTTTTATTCCTCCTCTTTCGCAAAATGATACTCCATTAAATCCGCAATCATTAAATACTCTTTTCCCTTTTTGTTGTCCTTGTACGTTTCTTTTACCTTTTCTCTGAAATCGTCAATTTTCCCGCACCAAAGACTTCCCCAAGTTACACTAATTTTTCTTTCAATGTCTCTAAAAAATGTTATAACTATGTGTTTTCGGTCAAGTCCCGTAAAAGTCACATAATCGGCATTATCTTTTATGTATGCATTGCCATTTATCCAAGCACTAATCATATAAACATTACCGTCAATACAAGCGTTTCCGCTTATAAGAGTATTACCCCCGATAAATCCATTACCGTAACCTTTTATATTTGCGTGTCCTAAAATAATGGCACAATCGCCAATATAAATCTCTCCACCTATGCAAACATTGCCATATATGGTTACATTATCACTTATGCAGGCATTATCACGAATTTGGGCGTTGTCACAAACAACAGCATTATCTTTTACTGTGGCATTGCCAAATATAAAACTTTTATCGTAAGCCCAACATTTCCCTTCCTGTGAAAGGTTTGACTCTTTTTCTATATACCCGCCTAAATCCCCAGCTTTTACATTTCCAAATTCTCTTAAAGCACGTATCCTAAATAATTTTGTTTTGTCCGTCATAACCCAATCATTCGTTATTAATTCATATTTTTTTATAATTTCATTCCTCCAAATACTTTTTTACTCTGCTGTATAACGTATTCCTGTGGGTGTGCAGCTGTACCGCTATGCTGTTCCACGGCTGACCTTTTATGTACCTAAGCACTATCGCCCTTCTGGCTAATATGTCCGGTACTTTCCTTATGCTGCTTTCTATTCTTCCGATACTCCGTTCTATGCGGTGTATCTTCTTTTGTATGTCTGTCATACTGCCTATTAGAGTGCCTATCTTGTCTGGGTCTCTACTGCCGCCGGCACTGCCTTCCGTACTTATTGCACTGCCTTCCCCCTTGCCCCTTAAAATCCTGTATTGCTCTTTCAGCCATGCCAATTCGTATTGTAAATCGTTGTACCGAAGTAAGTCTTTCTTTCTAATCATTCAACGCCCCTCTTTGAAAAGTATTAAACCTTTGTTATACTGTTTCTTTTTATTGCTAAATCAGCTTTGGATACTGTAATCCTGTATCCTTTGTCCGTCATCACAGTTATAAAGAAATCGTATATCCCTTCAACAACACCTTTATAGCCTCTTATTACCGACTTTTGATTTTCGTCTTTCACCGATTTTAATTTTGCTATAACCTTGTCACCTACTGCGACACCGTAATTACGATGTCGCATATCTTCTACTAAAATCGGCTGACCTATAATCTCTCTTACCGGTTCTCTGCCTTCACTGAAAGAATATTGATGCTTTTTCATATACTTGCTTACCGTTTCCGGTGCATACCCTGTAGCAGCGGCAATCTCAAACCTGCTGTAGCCTTTTTTGTATAACTTCACCATTTCTTGAACTGCCGTTTTTGGTACTGGATTTTTCATTTTTCCACCTCTTTAAAATTACCATTAACCAGACGATAAAACATATCTTCTTTTATTCTTTCACCGTCAACATATTCGGTTTTTACGCAAACAGGCTTAAATTCGTCATCATATTCAGCAAGCGTTATCCAGCTTCCTTTCTTCGCCTTTGCCATGGAATTACTTCCTATTGCCGCTATTACTGTGTTCTCTCCTGTTGAATTTATTTTGGCACAGTCTCCAGAACTGCCGATATGGGCACAGTCTCCCGAACTGCCGATATGGGCATTGTAGCCCGAACTGCCGATTTTGGCATCGTTGCCCGAACTGCCGATATTGGCATCGTCGCCCGAACTGCCGATATTGGCATCGTCTGTAATTTTTGTTTTTTCGTTTATGAAATCAATGCACGCTTTTATAAATCCTTTTAATCCGAGTTTTGCACCGATATATAATTTATTCGTGGCTGATTTATCTTCTTTACGGTAAACTTTGCCAAGGGCTTCAACTTCCGCAAATTCAGGTATTCTTCCCTTACTATCAACAAGTGGATAGTAATTTAAAACATCAAACGGATTTTCGCAATAATGCATTACACCCTTATCACAAATTCTATCCCCCGATTCTTCATATGTTGTATTTTCTTCGTACTGTTTGTCTTTGCAAGTAAAATCACTGTTAAATGCCTTGTATCCTTTTTCTCCCATTTCTTTACTCCTCTCCCCAAATCAAAACTACCGTTTTCGGTTCTAACGAATATTCTTTTGTTGCCGAAATATTCATAATCTGGCTGTCGTCAACCCATGCTAAACCGTTTAATCCGTCAAGAACAGCTTTTATATAGTTGTCCAAATCGGGCTTAATCGTTGGCTTTATCTTGCCTGTCAATTTTGCTGTTTTAACTGCCTTAGAACCGCTTTTCTGTATTCCTCTGCAAAATCGTATTGACACTGCAACTGCACCCTTTAAAGGCTCTTTATAGCCGTTTTTACGCCATTCTTGCTTTATATGTTCCTCGTACTCTTTCGTTTTCTTCGGCGTGTATGTTCCGTATCGGCTTAACTTCGGTCTGCCCTTCGCCACAGGTTCACCCGGTATAATAAATTCAAACATTTCTGTGTGCCTTCTTTCTGCTCTTGTAGCCGTTCTGCTTTTCAATCTCCGCTACCCTGTTTCTTGTGTTCTTTAAATCCTCTGCTATTGCGTCTACGGCTGCTGATGTGGCTTTTAACATTTTTGTGTTTTTTGCCCCTCTCACAACCTCGTTGTACAGCTTTGAGTCATGGTCTGCCGTTCTTCTCTCAAGCTCGCTTATTCTTTCGCTGTGCTTATGCAGAATAAAACATACACATAACGCCCATACACATATCATTGAAATCTTAAATAACATCATTTCTTTTCTGCCCCCTTCAAAATCTTCTCGCCCAACTTCAAATTGCACTCGTTACGCAATATCTCAAGCTGTTCCTGCCACGTTGTAAAGCCCTTGCCTATGCAGTCGCATTTGAGGTTAAACCTATTGTTAAACTGCTTGACTCTTTTTTCACCGAACCCGAACTCGTCATGCAGTGTCAGTGTTGCAATTATTGCTATGGAATCTATACTGTCGGCAGTAATCGCATTAACCAGTTCTTTGTACTCCTCGTCACTCATTGCCACTGATACTTTGCTTATGTTCCTGAACCTTACTTCTTCCTCAAGTCCTTCTATGCCTTTCTCTCTTGCTATTTTCAAAGCGTAGCCCATACCGTCACGCCTTGCCTGTTCTATCTCTGTCCACTTAGCTTTACTCATATTCTCGCCCCTTTGTTTTTCTCAAAATTTTCACCAAATTTCCTCTTTCGGTTTTTCTATTGATACTGTTACAGGCATCTTCCATTCGGACTTTGCGTCATCTATAATCATTTGGACAAAAGTCTGTGCCATGTCCTCTTTCCACTTCCGTTTTCCGATAGCCTTCTTTATCTCCAGCTTGAACTCCTCTTTGTTCTCATCTACCATTTCAGCCATTGCCTCTCTAACAACGGTCTCCACCGTTTTTTGGGCGAGATAATCAAGATACGGCATCGCCCCGTAACTGTCTTTTCTGCATGGACGGCCGCTTTTGTCAACATAGGTGTCAATCGTTCTATCAATAGCCTTTCGGATAATTTCATCTCTGTTTCCAAGTGCAGATACAATGGCTGCCTTAACTATTCTACTTACTTCTTCTTCAACATACTTAGCATCAATACTGAGTGATGCTGTCATTTTTTCTTCGCTCATATTCTCACCCTCTATTTTTTCAGTCTGTAATTTCTGCCGTCCTCGATTTTTAACACATTTCGATTATGTGCTGAATTGTCCTTTGTCATCTCATAAATACGACTTCCTAACGCTTCGTCAAACTCTATGATATTGTCAATGCTCTGCTCTGTTGAGATTATCGTTATCAGCTTTTTGTTGTTGTACCTGTAGTTTAATATTTCAAATGCCGTCATTATGTCACTTTGTGTTGGTTTCTGCATTGAGCTTTTCGGCATCTTGAAAAAATCATCTATGTACAGCACTTTGCAAGTCTGATAAGGACTGATTAAGCGACTGTAAACTTCGTCATCATTCTTGTTAGCCTTCAAACGTATTACTTCACTCGCCCAAACCATATACCGAACGTCAAGCCCCTTGTCCATAAGTTCTTTGACTATTGCCGTACAGATATGAGTTTTTCCGCAGCCGCTTTGACCACCAACATAGAACCAGCCTACAGGATTTTCGGCAAACTCAACCGCATGAGCTTTTAAACACTTCTGCCACTGCTCTGTAGCGTTAAACGTGTCAAAAGTGCATTTGGCTATAATATCACTTAGCCCACAGTTTGCTATTCTCTGCTCATTCTGAGCTTTTATATAACACTCGCATGGTACAGTACAGTCATACAGCATACCAAAGTGTTCTACCTGCTTCATTATCCAGCCTTTGCCGTTGCACTTTGGGCACGTTCCGGACCCTTTGGTCTCGTTGAATAAATCAGCGTTAGTACGCTTCGTCAGCTGTACTTCGTGCTTTGTATCCGTTGTCACTGCCTGTAACAGGCGTGCAATCCCTGTAGTATCCTCCATGGTTATCCCCTCGCTTACCTCTGTCCTGCTCTTTGTTTAACCAGTTGACGATAAACGCCTTTATCCCTCGCTTAGTCTTTCGCTTAGTGGGATTAGCTTCACACCACGCTGTCATTTTCCGCAGTTCCTGTAGGACATCTACAGCCGGATACAGTTTTTTCCATTCGTCAACCTCTGCCTGTGTGATTTTCGCTTTGCTTTTGTCATTCAAAACGATTTCCGCAACTGTCGGGCTTGTCGGCTCAGGAGTCGGAGTTTCTTCCGGCTCTGAGCTAACGTCTTTTAATTCTTTTGTCTTAGTCTTTAGTCTTTTATCTTTGTCTTTGTCTATTAATGTGCTACCATTTTCAACAGAATTTGTAACTAAACTGCCACTAAACTGTTTTGAATTTGTAACTAAACTGTCACTAACTTGACACTGATTTGCAACTAAGCTGCCACCAGACTGCTTATTTTCTGCAACTAAACCGCTATTAATCTGTTTCTCAACCGTTTCTTTTCGGTTACTTACTTGAACACTATCTTGATACTGATTTGCAACTAAGTCGCTACTACTTTGTAACTGTTCTGCTACTAAGTTGTTACTGTCTTGATGTGTTTCTGTATCTAAGATAGTTATTTTGTAAAGAGTAGCTTTTGTTCCGTTTGGCTTGAAGTCTATAAAACCCATTTTCTTTAATTCGTTTCTGGCTTTTTGTATGCCTGTTCTTGACAATCCGCTGTACATTTCTATAATCGTGTTTGCTACTGAGAACCATTCCGCCCAGTATGTTTTATTGTCTATATACATTAAGGCGTGCCACAAAGCAATCTGACCTGTTGAGAGTGGATTTTCTTCTATCTTCTTGTAAAAGGCTTTTATTTCGTCTATGTACTTCCTCATAGCTTATTCCTCATCTATCTTCTGTTTAATAAATAGGAACGCCATACGTACTGTACTTTCTAAGCTGTCAATATCAGCTCTGCCTTCTTCTATGTAATCAAATACCGCCCCAATTAACATACCTATATCGTTAAAACTTAATTCGTCCCACTGTTCTTTATACTTTTTGCGAAGTTCCATACCGTATTCCCATATTTTCTTTTCTTCCATATACTCTCCTCCTTAGAACGGTAAATCGTCATCATCGAGTGTTTCATCTTCTACAAATGTAACTGTGCCGTTGTCACCTGTTGCACTTCCGGCACTCTTTTTGCTTTCGGCAAAATAATGTTCTTCTGCTATTACTTCCGCAGCTGTACGCTTGTTTCCGTCTTTGTCCGTATAGTTGTTTATGGCAAGCCTTCCGACTACTGCTATCATCTGGCCTTTTTTCACATACTTTTCTACAAACTCACCCTGTTTGCCGAAAGCTACGCAGTTAATAAAGTCTACATCAGTCTCGCCTTCACGTTTAAACCTTCTGTTTACCGCTAAACTGTATCTTGCTATCACTATCGGTTCTGCACCTTTTGAGTATCTTATTTCCGGTGTATGTGTCGGCCTGCCCATTAACATTATCTTATTCATTAGTCGCATTGTCCTTTCTGATAAACTCCTCTTTGTAACACTCTCCGCACATTCCGTATGTGTGCATTATGCTTTCCGCACTTGCTATTTTTCCGCTTCTTAACTTCGTGTCTTTTATCTCTTTTCCGCATTTAGGGCATATGATAGGCTCTTTCGGTTTTTCTGCCTGTTCTGCACGCTCGGTATACTTTGTTCTGTCTTTTGCATAATAAATATCGGCACCCATTCCCAAAGCTTTACAAGCCACGCTTATAGCATCTGTATAAGCCATTTTAAAGGCTTCGTCATTTGTATCGGGTGAACCTTTAAATACGTTTACAAACATACTTCCGCCTATGCCTTCTACAGGCTTGCTCCATTCGTCATTTACTTTTATGTAAAGATTCAGTCTCACAAATGCAGCTTCTTTTCCATCGGGTCCCTTTTCAATCCAACGGTCCGTTATTTCCGTGTACCAGCCAAAGCCGCAGAGACCAAAAGTCTCTGTCAGCATTTTTATTCGCCACATAGGGTTTATATCGGTAAAACCCTTTATCTTTCCGGCAATTATGGTCTTTTGAGCTTCTTTCGGTACACTGCGAAGTTTGTCGTATACTTCCATGTTGTCCATTTAAATTACCTCTCTTTATCCAAATAATTTTTCAAATATGAAATTGCCTGTTTGTAGTTGCTTTCCAGCGTCTCCGGCAGATATGCCGATAACTTTTCAAAATCATTTAAAATTTCAATACACTTTTCAACGGTCAATATCTCTTTACCGCAGTGTGGGCAAAACTTGGCGTTTCTGATTTCTATTTTTTCACCGCAGTATTCGCAAGCCGGGAGCTTTGTATAGTTCCCTTTTAAAATCTTTCTTGGTATTTTAAGTTCTTTTAAAACATCATATAACTCAGCTTTGCTTATTCCAAATTCATTGCAAATATCAGCGTTGTAACGTCCTGCCAAATACTGTCTTGCAACAGCTTCTTTCTTTTCTTTTAACATTTCATATCCCCCTAATAGCTTTATACCGTTTCCACTTTATAGCTCGTTGTCTTTTCTGCCGTTACTCCGTCTACTATCTCACCGAACAAACATACACTGCCTGTCTCCGTTACCTGTGCCATTTTCTTAAACTCAACCTTGTTAAGGCTTTCCTCTGTCTTTACTTTTACAAGCTCCGGTGCAATATCTTTAATCTTGCTTATAAGCTCTTTCTCGTCACCGTAATCATATGTAGTAGTTGTTCTCTTGCTTACCTTGCCCCATGGCGTATTTACCTTTGCTTTCGGGTTCTCTGCAAGTTCCTGCTGATACTTGTTCTTTATCTGTGTTTCTATAAAACTAATACGGCTTTTTAACGGCTCTGTGTAGGTTTCTTCCCACTGGTTTATTCTCTTTCGCTCGTTCACTGCCGTTTTCTGCTTTTCTTCCAAATCGTCTTTAAGGTCCATAAGCTCCTTAAACATGGCTACATACTCGTTGTCGTCCTCGGCTTTAAAGGCTCTTAAACTTTTTTCGTTCTCAGTCATGTTGTATTACCTCCGCTACTTCTGCTTCTTTTCCTGTTACGTCCTCTGTTTCAATTCCGGCAATGCGAAGAAGTCTGTCTTTTACATCATCATCGACAAATTCGCCGTAGATTGCTATAAGTTCCTCCCTTAATATGTCAAGTCTTGTCATTTCCTTAAGCAATATGCTGTATTCATGAACCGATATTGTTATTGCTTTCTGTTCTTCCATTACTTCATTCCTCCTAATCTGTCCATTGATGGGTTCGCTATTAACTCACTTAAAAACATCTTGTTGCTTTTGCAAAGCGGCATCTTAACACCGTCAGACCATACCCTGATACAAGCGTTTTCACCATAGCGTTTAAACATCTGCTTTATATCCTTTGGGTTGTCTGTTTCCGTTGTCTCAATAACCACTCCGCCATTAAAAGCCTTGGCGGTATATGTCACTCAATCACTCCCCAACTGCTTTTACTCTCTGCCATAAAACGGCTTTTTTCTGCCGATGTTCTTTCTTTATGTGCCGTTGTACTCTTTGTAGCTTTTCTTCTTAATGCCCTCATTCTGTAATACTGGCTTTTAAAATAGAAATAGAACGTCGCTACAATCGCAGTCATTAAGGCTACATCGTAATAGTCAATCTTTACCATTGTTTTTCTCTCCTTTTATTTAAAATTTTTATTGACCGTTATATGAGATTTGTTTATACTTAAATTGTAAAGTTTTTCATATTCCCTTTACTTTATTCTCTTTAAGTGTAAACTGTTTTGAGATTTGCCCCGTCCCAACGGGGCATTTTTCATTTCATCATTAATATCTGTTTTAACATTTCTGTGTTTTCTTTTATCGCTCTTACAAGCTCGTCCGAGTGTTCCTCCGGCGGCGTAAACCCCGGTAATATAATTCCTAACTGCTTAAACAGCTTGTAAGGCGTAATTATGTAATCATCTTTTACACCTTTTCCACGGCTCTTTACTACTCCGCCTAAATCCCATGTACCGTCTGCCATAAGCACACGTATTTTTTGCTTGCTTATACCTGTCAGCTTTTCAATCTCTACAGGATTGTAAAACATCTTGCTTTCCATTTAGCTCACCCTGTCCTTTTCCAACTCTATTCTTGCTTTAAGCGTCTCTACAGTGTTTCTTGCCAATATAAAACTTTGTCGGTCGTTGTTGGCTATAAACTTTATTAATGTTATAAGCTCTTTTACTTCGTTTCTTCTGCTGTCCTTCATTGTTTCACCTTCTTTATCAACTTGCTAAATTTATTTACTATGTGCTATAATGTATTTCGCCAAACGGCAAAGAAAGGAGCTGGTCTTTTTGACCAAACTTTTGACTTTGCCCGCTCCTGTTTAAAAGCCAATGCGTAAGGGCATTTTTCGGCAGAACCAAAACTGCCAAAGTGAGGCTTATATATCAAGAAGTAAATCGTGTCGGATTTACGGTGTAACGATTCACAGAGAGAACTGTTGATTAATTAAACTCCGCCAAGCCTGCAATGTATTACGGGTAAATAAATTTGGTAATTAACCGTTGGAGCGATACCTCCAATGGTTTTTTATTTGTCCATAAAATCCATTGGGTTGACTTTTAAAGTTTTACAAATCTTTAACAGCTCGTCTGCTCTTAAATCCCTGTTCCTGTAGTTTTCGGCGAAACAGGAATATATAATGCTGTATGGTATTTCTGTTCTTCGGGATATTTCCATAAGCGGTATCCCTCTTTCTTTTATGTAGTTGGCTATATTCTGAGTTACACTCACTTCCTTTCCCTCCTCTCTGTTTTTCTTTACAAGACTATAATACGTCTTTGAATGACATATGTCAAGACTTTTTTAATTTATTTGTTCTTTACAAGACTTTTTCTATTGACTTTTATAATATACAGCTATATAATGTAATCAGGGGTTAAAAATAAGGGAGGCGGTGATGACTGTTGAATGTAAATGACAGATTGAAAGAAGTAAGAAAATCTCTTGGTCTTACTCAAGAGAAGTTTGGAATGCCTTTAGGAATGAAAAGAAATTCTCTTAGTACGGTAGAAAGCGGAATAAACAATGTAACTGAACCGTTATTTAAATCCGTTTGCCGAGTCTATAATGTAAATGAAGATTGGCTGCGGAACGGTACGGGAGAAATGTTTAACAAGCCGTCTGATGAAGTCGGGTATTATGCAGAGTTCCTTCTGGAACAAGATAATATGGACTCTGGTTTGCGGTTACTGATTATTGACATGATAAAAGCCTATGTTGACCTTGACGATATTTCAAAAGAAGTCTTTATGCGGTATGTCAATAATCTAAAAGACAATATCATTGCAAGGCAGTCACAGAAAAAAGAGACATAAAAAAAAGAGAGGATTAATCCTCTCAAAAGATTATATCCTCTCTCTTTTTTCCAAGTACCTTATAATGATACTTCGCAACTGACGTATTATATAATAATCATCAGACGGCGACAGCTCCTCAATCAGGAGTTTAAGGGACAATGTTTCGGCATTTGGTTTTGGCTTAGTGTTGTTAGTCATAGGGTTTCCTCCTTCATAAAGAACTGTGGTTAATGTTATGACCTAATTATACAACAAAATTTGTGAAAGCTCTTTCCTAAATTTTGTCAAAACATGGCTGTTATTGCCGAAACTGCATTAATTTTTTTTAATCTTTTGGGGAGATGGTGCAAAATTGCTGAATAAATTTGAATTGAATGGTCGAATACGTAAAATGTTGTTGTCTAAACAAGGAGAGTATAATCTGACTAATCAACAGATGGCAGATATTTTGCATATCACCCCTCGTACATACAGTAATATTTTATCGGATAAAACACATGAAATACGAATTTCGGTTGTTTACTATGCCGTTAAGTATTTCAATGTAAATATTTATGAATTAATAAAGGAATAAAAAAATCCCCGAAGGTTTACCAGACCTTCGGGGGGTAGACAATCAGGAGTAACTAAGTTACCGTAGTTCCATAGTTACCGCTATGACCGTCAACAACACTACCATTATTATATACGGTGCGGTAACTTTTGTCAATCAGAAAGGAGTATTCTAATATGAAGTTACCGAATAATTACGGCAGTGTTTATAAATTGTCGGGCAAACGTCGCAACCCATTTGCCGCAAGAATTACAACAGGCTATAACCATAAAGGTTATGCCGTATACAAATTCATAGGTTATTATACCACAAAGAAGGCAGCATTGGAAGCTTTAGCTGAATATAATCGTAATCCTTATGATTTAGCTAATGTAAAATCAACCTTAGCCGACATCTGGGAGATATTCAAACAGCGTAAGTTTTCATCAATTTCAGATAGCGGTAAAAAAGTCTATAATGTCGCCTATAAGCATTTGTCACCTTTGCACGATATTTCTATTAAGGATATAAAAACATATCAAATACAGTCACTTATTGACTCTGTAGACCGTGGCTGGCAGACTAAAAGCCATATCCAGACACTTTTGCATCAGCTTTTTGATATTGCCATTGAGCTTGATATAGTAGGCAAGAATTATGCCGAGTTTGTCAAACTGCCCGAAAAGGAAAAATCAAATATTCACAAGCCTTTTTCCGAAGATGAAATACGTACCCTTTTCAATAACGTGTTTTCTTACGAATGGGCTGATACGGTTTTACTGTTAATATATACAGGTATGCGTCCATCTGAACTGCTTAATATCAAAATATCAGATGTCCACTTAGAAGAAAAATATATGGTCGGCGGTTTAAAGACCAAAGCCGGAAAGAACCGTGTTATTCCTATCAGTGATAAAGTCCTTCCGTTCGTCAAAAAAAGATATAACCCCGACAATACGTTCCTTATAGAATATAACAATAAGCCTGTCAGCTATACTGCTTTCAGCAGGAACTTTAAACAGCTTATGTCTGACTTGAATATGGAACACCTTCCGCATGACGGCAGACATACCTTTGCAAGTATGGCAAATACGGCAGGTGTAAACACCGTTTCCGTTAAGTTAATCATGGGACATTCTTCACAAGACATAACAGAAAGCGTTTATACTCACAAAGCTGTAAAAGAGCTTTTAACCGCCGTAAACGCCATTTAATTTGTCACTTATTTGTTACTTATTGTTCTTGTTTTTGCCTGTTTCTCCGTGTCTTCGGAACACCGAAACCATTGATTTTGCGTGGTTTCAGGCATTGCAAGACATGGTATTGTTTAACTTTATATTAATTCCATGCAAACAAAATAATATCCCAAACCATTGAAAATTCAATAATTCGGGATATTTACAACTCTTATTTGTCACTTATTTGTTACTTACTGTTAAACCGCACCGTAAACTTATAAGACCTTAAAAGGTCTTATTTTTTTGTAACATACTCTCTATATAGTGAAGTTTTACAATTCTTTGCATCTTCATCATAGTACCATGCTTTAGCCATGTCAAGCCAAAAATTAAGGTTTCCCACAAGGTTATATTTATCCGCTACTTCTCCGTAGTCGGAATAAAGCATATTCATCACAGCATAAAATTCATACTCCGGTATCTCTGTTAAACCTTCCCTTATCCTTAATTTGTTTGTCATATCTAAGGACCAGTGTTCGCCTTTTGTACCGTCTGAATTTTCCATGCCGGATACCCATTTAAAGGCCGTGTCTCTTGTTATGCAATCTGACATTATTTCTTTTGACATATGTTCTTTTGGCATATCAGCTTCCATACACATAAGATTTTTCTTTGCCGCTGTCAAATAGAAAAGACCTTTGGCATCGTCAAGACACATATACTTTTTGCTTTTCTCAAGAATTTCGTTTATCTCTTTGTTGATATGTTCAAATCCCATAACACATCACTCCTTTGTAATCCTTAAAGCTGCGTTTGATACATCTACAGCAACACCGTTGTTTAATACAGTGATTGTAGAAGGCAATTCACTTCTTAATACTCTTATCATTGCCGATATGGTGGCAGTATTAATCTCTGTGCTTGCCGTTGTTATAGTCTGGCTTGCTACTGCTCCGTTTATTGTTGTACCGTTTTTCTGTATGGCAAAAGCCGCCGCTCCTGCCGCTCCTGTATATGTAATATTAAAATCCACCTGATAGTATCCACACTCTTTAAGCGTTACTGCGTTAGATGTACCGTTGCAAGCACAACCGTATCTTCTTACTATATTTCCAAGTGGTATATTTGCATTTGCCGGCACTGCCGTTGCTGTAGAATTTACCATATATATATTATCGTGTGTCATTTTAATTATCTCCCTTCAAACAAAAAGGGCGGATAAACCGCCCTTAAAACATTGCCAACATGGCGATTAGATATTACCGCAGCAACCGTTACCCATTGTCATAAATGGCATTGGTGCCGAATAAACGCTTGATGTAGGGTATCTTACTACTCCGCACATTGCGTTATTAAGCTGTAACTGGTTAATCTGTGCCTGTAATGCTTCAATTTTGTTCTGCTGTAACATATTTCTGGTCTGTTCGCCTTCTGAGTGAATAGCCGCCTGTGTTGCTGCTGAATAATTAGCCATATCAAATCTAACGGAGTCGATATTTCTGTTTATTTCACAGCAGCACTTTGACTGCTCGGCAAAACCTGCGTTTGCTACTGTCTGCAAGTCTCTCAGCTCGCCCAAAATGTTATAATTTCCGTCTTTAATAGCAGCGGAAGTATCATATACACCCTGTCTAACACTTGCTACAGTCTCATTATTCTGTCTTTCCAATGCCGCAAAGTCTGTCGCTCTCTGTACATCACCTACAGTAGCGTTTCTTTCGCCGTTTCTGCCGCCTAAAAAACCGTTACCGCCAAAGCCAAAGAGTGCAAGAATGGCAAAAAGCCATAATCCTTCACCGCCAAAACCACAACTTGATGTTGGTACATATGTTGTATCCATAGTTCTCCCTACCTTTCATTGTAGGAAATGCATTTCCTTTTTGTTATTTCAGCTGATTTAATATATCATCAGGGTTTACTCCCTGCTGATTGCATAATTTATAAAAAGCATCTTTCAAATTTCCGCCACTTGCGTTTACAACACTTGCCAGCATTGGATTTTGCCGACACAAGTTTTGTAACATTGCCTGTGGATTGCTTAAATTCTGATACATATTCATCATGTTTCTTATCTGTTCAATTCCGTTATCGGTATGCTTCATTAATGGGTTCATTTTTCCACTTCCTCACTGTGCATAACACCGTTAATGCTGTTGACAAATGCATTAAATTCTTCTCTTGTTACATACTCGGTTTTTGCTTTTGTCTCTGTGCTGTCTATCTTTTCAAACCTGTATGCTTCTGTTGTAGTTAGTCCCATATTATCGGCAACTCTTAATACAAATATTGGGTCATTTGTAAGCATTATCCACTTCTTTTGCCCAGGCATAACCTGTACGTGTTCGGCTTCTTCCATTGTATTAACTCTTATCCAGTCAATATTTGCAGTCGGCTGTACAGGCTGTTGCTGTTGTGGCTGATAGCCGTATCGCTGTTGCGGATAATAAGGCTGATTGTCAAAGTAGTTATACATTTGTATCACCTCATTTCGTAATTATTGTAACAAAAAAAGACCTATTCAAAATACAGTGTTTGTACTTGAATAGGTCACTTTTTATAGCCTTATTTCGTTGTCTTTCGGTAGGGTTTTGGAGTATTGCTGCACTTCTTTATATTTTTGTTTTAAAACCTTTATGGTCTCTTTTACCTTTGTTTCACAGCAGTTTAACTTCATTGCTATGCCTACTATGGTTTCTCCCTTAATCCTCAATTTCAGTACATTGCACTCAAAGTCATTGAGCATTGCAAGGTCTATAAATTCCTCATAATAAATCTTGTTGAAGTGTTGTTTAACGGTCATCTTTGTACCTCCTTATTTCTTTTTCTTTTTAAGCATATCCCAAAATTCTATTGCCTGTGTATAACTCATTCCACACTGCTTTTGTAAATCAGCTATTTTGCTATCTTTGGTATAATTTTCTTTCTGTTTTGATACAATATCATACGCCTTTTGATAAGACTGTGCATTATATCCCATTTTTTTAGCTTCATTGTAATGCTTTCGTGCTGACTCCGACATCTGAGATACTTCGTATGACTCTTTGTTTGAAAAATCAATATCTTTCTGCCTGTTTACGAATACATAATCTTTTACATACTCCTGTGATAATTTATTTTTCTGCTGAGCTGTAAGACTGTTGTTGTTAAATAAGTAATCGTTTATTTCGTCAGCGTCTTTTCCGTCTTTATCCATATTACTTAATGTCTGCCTATATAATATAGCATTAGCTTTTGACATTCCTGTACTTGCCACTATATCATCAATCTTTGCTGTGCTTTTCTGTATCTCATAGTCCTTTGCAAGGTCTCCCTTTGCTTTATCGTTGTTATAGTCAAAAAGACCGCTTATAACCTTTGCTTTGTCTTCATCGGAAAGATTTTTATATTCCTGTGTTTTGATTAAACCGTCAATGTCCTTCAAAGTAGCGTTGTTTCTTTCTTTTACGTACTTTGTATATTCATTTGCCGTAAAATCTTTTCTTACTTGGTTTCCCTGCGTATTTTTATAATTCATATATTTATTAGGCAATGACGGTATTACTTCGCTGTCACCTGTAGATTTATATAATCTTTCTACTTCTTTATCTACAGCTGTTATGTTTTTCTTCTTTACCGTTGTAGGGTTTAAGAAGTTATTTACCGCTCTTACTGCCGCACTTTTTGTTTTTTGCTCTCTGCCCCATACGTCAAGTGCCGGCGGTAACTGTTTGTGTGTCAGCGGATTTTTGTATTTATACTGGTTTTCTATGCCCTGTATTATCTTTCCTGTACTTTTGTTTTTGTCAATATAAGAAGAACTTCTCTTTGTATCGTCAAGGGTATTGCTTAACTTACTTAATGAAGTCGGCATAAGCTGACCTGCATAACTTTTAGCAGCTGAACCAATACCTGCTGTCAAAATATCCTCTCCACCCTGTTTAGCGTATGACACATCTGTTATAAGGCTGTCTACGGAACTAAGAACCGACATTTCGACCATAGGTGAAAGCAATGCACCCAATGTATCCACTACCGCACCCGGTTCTAATTTATCGCCTTTTGACATTGTTTCATACAGTCCTGCACCTGCAAGTAAAGGTATTGCCGCCGGAGAAAAGCTTTCAAGCGAAACTGTGTAATCTTTTAAATTTAATGCAAAATTTTGTTTCCCTTCCGCTTTTTCAAGCCCGCTTATTTTTTTATCATCTGTTAAACCGCTTGTTAAATATCCCTTGTGTGACGCCAAAAAACCTAATGCCATTAATCCGCTTCCGGTTAAACCTTTTGCAAGTTCGTCTATGGCATTTGTTGTTTCCGAAGAACCCCAGTTTCTTGTTGACTTTGCAAAATCACGTGTGCCTTTTGCTAAACCCACCGGACTGTATTCTACCGCCCTTCGGGCTATGTTTAAAGGTGTTTTTTTGTACGGTATAAGTGCATCTCCTAAAAATTTAACAAAGCTATTGGAATTTATGAGTTTGTTAAGTCCTGTTGCTATTACATTATCATCGTGGAATGTTGCTTCCATCGCCTGTTTTAAAGCGTAATCCTGTGCTTTTGACAATGCCTCTGAACCTTCTGCCGATTTGAGATATTCAGGTGTATACTTATTGGCTTTCATATACTTTGATAATGCATTTGTGTAATTTTGCTTTATAAAAAAATTATCCTCTGCGTCCAGCAAAGCACTGTTTCCCTTTGTCGCTTTGTCAAGGACATTGCCTACCGCTTTAGTTCCTTTTCCTAATACCGGTATTTTGTTTAATGCCTTTCCTATCGGATTGCTGTTAAACACATTTTTATGCTTTTCAATAGCCGACTTCATATCAAATTTACCTGAACCGGACGCAATATCTTTCATGTTTGTTTCGTAGTCCGATTTGGCAAAATCGACTAATGCCTTATCCTCTTTGCTTTTTATCGGCATCATTATACTTTTTGTTTTCTCAATTTCACCATGGCCTGTTGCTTTTGAGATTTCATTTACCGTTTTTTCGAGCCCTGTACCGATTACGTCTTTCGCTCTGTATAACATTGCGGTTGCCGCATTTCCGCTTGTATTTTTTAGATGTGTAGTAGGGTTTGCAAGCATTGCAAAATGTCTCCATTCGTCGATTGCTTCAAGCAATGAGGAGTCCATTTGGCTTGAAATATCTTTTTGTATATCTTCTACATTTTTCACCATTTCTTCTTTGCTCTTTGATTTTAACAGCTTTTCGGCAAGTTCGGGATTGATTTTAATTTCCTCTTTCGGTTTGAAAAATCTCTTTTCTGCTCGTTTCTCGTTTAATCCTTTTACCGTCTTTTCAAGTGCATATAAGTTTCCGTCAGGTGTCATTTTCTTCATAAGTCTTACCGCTTGTAAGCCCTGTCCCGATAAGTTTGCCAATGTTGTTAAGTCTCCCGTAACCCTCGTTGCCGTTTCTTTATCACCAGTTTTAATTGCTTCTTCATAAATCAATTTTCCCATTGCGAACTTATCTTTTATGTTTGACGCCTTTAAGTCATAAAGTTCTTTAGTGAATTTTTCATCATATAATTTTTTATAACCTGTTGAAGAATTAAGAGAGTTTTGTGCCTTTGCCAAAGCATCAGGGTCTGTTACAATTTCCCTTGAGAATTTACCGTCAAGTACACCCTGTTCAAGTTCTTTTACAAAACTGTCAGGTGTTGCCGGATTTTCAATCATAGTTCTTCCAAACTCACTTACTCTTGTTTTGCCGTCTATACTCTTAGGTATGTTGTCAACTCTCGCCCTTGGTTCTTCACCGTAAGGGATACTGCCGTATTTTGCACTTAATTCTTCAAGCTGGCTGTTTATACTGTTCGGGTTCGCTTCTGCCGCCCCGACCGTACCCTTGCCGTAGGTGGGTAATTCTCCCGGTGTTGTATTCCTTTTATTATATGTATTGATATTTTCCTGATTATCATTTATACTTATATTAGTGGTATTTTCGGCGTCTTGGACGTGTTTGCCGAGGGGGCTTTCGCCTGTTGAACGGTTTTGTACCGTCACATCGGTTTCCGAAGTACCACTAATTTTTTTGAATTTTTTCAAAAAACTTGGTTTGCTTGCATCTCCTACTTTAAGCATTTGTTTTGTACCAAGTACGCCATCAGAAAGTATTTCTTCAACATAAAATGTCCTATTTCCAATTTTCTTTTCATAACATACGGTTGAATTTCCGTTTTTAGTTTTATATCCTAAATATAAGTTGTCGTAATTATTGATTATCTCATCTAAGTAGTTATAATCTTTATCTGTAACCTTATATTTATTATTACTTAAACCTCCATGGCTTTTTTCAATATGCCTAATATCATTATCTCTTAAAGCGTGTACGTATCCGTCAACATTAATATCTGATGATAATAAATCATTCTTTAATCTATCCGATACTTTTCCTATATTTAAATATTGACTGTCATTACTGTTATTATGTGATTGTTTTACAAAAACATTTATTTCATACGGAGTTGCCTTTTCTAAGTCCTTAACTAAATTTAAATTGTTACTTTTAGCTGTACTTCTTATAAACCCTTTTTGCGGTGTATTTACGTTTTCCTTTTTTGCAGCTGTTCCTGTAGGCAGTTCTCCCGGTGTTGTATTTTTTTCTGCCCACGCCTTATTGATTTTACCGTCTAAAGTTTTACCACCTACTAAGGACTGTTTACCATCATATACAAGATATGGTTCGTTTGCTGTTGGCTCTGGTAAGCCCTCGTATTTTGTGCCAAAATGTAATACATAGTCATTGTTTGCGTCTCTTGTTGCTTCTTGGAAACTGCCGTGTTTGCCGTCTAATGCACTGGCATATTTGATTATATCATTAAATTTGTTGTGTAATTCTCTTAATTCTGGGCTGGCATATACACTTTTCCCATCGTTTAAATCAGACTCAATAAGGTTTTTAGCATAATCAAGTCTGTCACTTTTTGTCGGCGTATGACCATATTTTTTATATGCGTCACTGTACCATTTATCGTTGTTTGATATTCTTCTTGGAATTGTCCCTAATATCGCACTCCTACTATCGGAAGGAATCTGTATTATATCTACACCTTTTGGTTTATATTTATAAAATTTATTTGCAAGGTAATTAACTTCTTCCTTGTATAACTTTTCAAATTTATCTGCTATGTCTATAGCATAAGCACTTGGGTCTCCGTTGTAATTTTTATCTACATCAGCCCACATAGATTTAACTTTGGCAATATCATCTTCGCTATATGTACCTTCCGCAGCTTCCAAATACCTTGAAAAGTCCTCATAAGGATTACTGCTTTCTTCATATTTTACATTATCAATAGAAGGAACTGTTTTTGAATTTCTTTCTTCATATTTTGTAATTTTATCATCATTATATGCTTTTGTCGGTTCTGTCGGGTTTTGAAATTTAGTTATGTTACCTTCGCTGTCAACGGTGAAATCTGCTCCTTTTGGTAATGCAAGTGGTGTATTTTTTGCATCATTTACAATTTTCTCTCCTAAAGTACCCTTTGTTGTGCCAAGCATTAACGGTGTCTGCTGTACCTGTCTGTCAAGAAGTCCTTTCCTTAAATCCCCTCTCAACTCATCATAATGTTTGTTATACTCGTCAGCAAACCCTTCCGCATATGCCTTGTTTCCTCTGCTTGCACCGTATGCACCTATACCGCCTCTTATACCGCCCATTCCTGCACCCATAATAAAGCCTGTACCTGCTTCTCTTGCAAGACTGCCCGGTGTTATTCCTGTTTGTTCGCCAAGTAAGGCATTAGCCGCACCCTGTCCTAAAGTGTTGGCTACTCCAAAAGCACTACCATGTACACCTTCCTTTGCGGCATTGCTTAATACGGTCTTTGCAAGCTCGCTGTTTAATCCTTTCAGTCCGCTTATATATCCGCTGTTTCCGCTTCTTATTAAATCCTCTCCGGCTAAAATACTGTTGCGGTATGTAGGCAGTGCCTTTGGTGCTAAAGCTCCTACCTTGCCTAATGCTTTAGGTACTGCATAGTTTACAGCCGCCGATACACCGCCGCTTAATAATCCTGCTTTTACTGCGTCATCTGTTGTACCTCCTTTTAATGCAACTTGTCTTGCCTTGTCACCCATTGCACCTAAGCCCATAGCCGCCGCACCGCCTACGGCTCCTGTTGCTCCTAAAAGTGCTATATCGGCTCCCATGTCACCTGCACCCATTAAAAAGTTCGCCGCCGTACGTTTACCACCTGTTAATCCATCTAATGCCGCATTACGGAACTTCTTATAATCATCAGCGGATTTTGTGGCTTTTAATATATCCTGTCTGCTCTTTATCTTTTCTTTGGCAAGTGCATTGTTATAGTTAAGCTGTGCCAATTTGTACTCAGGCATTGTGGCTGCTCTTACTCCGTACTTAGAGCTTAATGCTGACATCTGGCGTTTGTACCTGTCGCTTTCGTTTCCGCCTAATAATGATGTTGCTTTTGATTTTACCCCTGCCGCCGCTGTTTTTATTGCCGCTTCTCTACTGCCTAACTGTTTTGCCAATATACTTGCACCTGCATTATCGGCTCGTCTGAGTACATTTTTTATTTTTGGCAGTGTTCCCGGTGTAGTATCATACTTATCGGGCTGAACACTCTCCCTTGTATAGTCCGTCATTTCGGGCATACTTAAAAGGCTTTTCTTTACCCTGTCAGCCGCCGTTGTTTTTATCTGGGCTTTCTGCTGTGCCTTCTGCTGTTGCTGTGCCTTTGCCTGTGCCTGTTTATGTACCTGTTCGGCTTTAGCCATAGCCGCCTTGTTTTCGGCGGCTTTCTTCTGGTTTACTGTATAATTCTTTGTGCCGACTTGACTCAGCTTGTAGGTCTTGCCCGTGGTGGTGGTTACTGTTGTATCGTCTTTACCCCAAAGGTCAAGATTTTTTAATTTTTTCTTATCTATTGCCATTTAATCACGCCCTTTATAAAGAGTTTTGCCATGTTTCAAAGTTCTTTTTGGTAAACTTACCTTGTTCAACCATTCTGTCTACATAATTTTTAAACGCATTTTTGCCGCTTTCTGTATTGCTAAATCTGCTTGAAGCATTGTTAAGCATTTTATTTGCTTCTGCCTGTTGTGCATTGGTCTTATTGCCTAAAATATCTGTAACGTAGTTCGGTGTAGTATTACTTAATGGTTGTGTTTTTGCCTTAACAATAGCTGAGCTTGATTGACTGCTTGTGTTGTTATTATCTGACTTTGTTTTCTTTGTTCTTTTTGTCTTACTGCGGCTACCTGAGCCGCTTACCTTGGGAGACAGTAAGCTGTTTATCTGTGCCTGTTTATACTGATTGTCAAGGGTTGCTCCCAACAGATTAGCCTGATACATTTTTTCAAGGTTTGTTGTGTTGTAACCTAAAGCCTTTAGCTTGCTGAAATCTCCGTTTTCTGCCGCTTTATATGCGTTGTCAAGTGTATCTTGTTCTTTCTGGTATGCAAAGCTGTCCTGCTGATACTGCATCTGCTGTGCAAACTCATATGCCTGTTCTGCCGCTGTTCTGTTGGCGTTGTACTGGTCAAGATATGCCTGTGCCTTCTGTAATGCAAAGTTACGGTCCTCAACCGTTGCCGACCTCTTAGCCTGTGCCACCCACTGATTATAGCTGTTCTGTGCTTCTGCCGCACTCTGTAAGTATCCAATCATGTTCTGCTGTACTGTTGAAAGTGTCTGCTGGAAGTTATTAGCTGTTTCCGCATATGTACTCTGATAATCGTTATACAGGTCTCTTAACGCTTTCTGGTTGTCACTTGCGGCGGCATTTGCGTTTGTTGCGTAATTGTTTGCAATGTTGCTTATAAGCGTTTGTCCTAAACCGCCCTTTGCTCCGCTTGACGCAAGACTTAATTTTGCGTTGTTCTGATTAGCAAGGAAGTTAAGATAGTTCGCTCTTGCCTGTGCTTCGTAAGCGTTGTTCTGGTCGCTTACTGCGGCGTTATATTTGTTTTTTAAAGTGTCTAAATAACCCTGCTGTGTATCCTGAATATTGCCTACAAGGTCATCGTAAAGATTTTGTATATCCTTCTGTGTTAATCCCTCATATTCGGGTATTTCCAATTCTGCCGGCTTATAATACTGCTGATATAATGCATCAAGTGTAGGAGATGTTCCTACTGCCGCCGTAGGTGTGTATGCTGTCATAGGTGTACCTGTTACGCCTGTATTTGTGTTCATGGTAGCATTGCCTACATATTGATAAGGGTTATTACCTGTGTATCCTGCTTCTGCCGCTCTATAACTTGCCGCTATATCGGGAAGGCTCGGTGCTCCGCTTGCTCCCGGCAATCTCTCGCCGTTTGGATTTGTTTCAAGTTCTGCTGTATTTTTTGGCTTTAAATATCCTGCGTCTATCTGATTTAAATAATCTACCAGTTCACTGTTTGTCGAACCTTTCAGATAGTCTTTTTCTGTTGTATCCAGACCATTGTAATAGTTATACAGGTCTCTCAATGCCTTCTGACTGGACATGTTGTTTTCATTTGCCGCCGCCATTTCGTTTGATAAAGCGTTAGCATAGCTTGTTCCGCTTGGTTTTAAAGAAGAATATATTGCCGTAGAACCCATTTTGTTTCCGTTTTTGTCTGCCGACTCTGCCGAGTTATAACGGCTGTCACCGGCTGAACCTTTTCTGTATGTAACCGCACTGCTTAGCTTTGCCCCTTCTGATAAATCCCCTTTTGCCAAAGCTTCCTTATATGCATCTTCATAACGTGTAGCATTGCTGTAGGTTGTCTTGTTTACTCCGTTATCATTCCATGTGTAAGCAGTTTCACGGTTTGTATAGCCGTTTCCACGATTATAATTAGTACCACTCGAAGAACCACCGCCCGATGAGCTTGATATTGTCACACCGTTTTTTGATGTTGTCCCCGAAGAACCCCTGTTGGAGTTTGAAGAACTTGACGAGGAACTCGAAGAACCCTTCTTGCTTGAACCGGAAGAATAGTTGTATGCCTCCGAACCTTTTTGCCAGCCTGAACCGTCATTCCAATTTTTAGCCATTTCCCATACCTTCTTTCATAAAGAAAAAGTTTGAAATCTCAAATAAAATATCTGAAATCTCAAACTTTTTTCTATTATTTTATAAATCTTTCTATTAAACTTAAAATTTTTGTATAGATTTTTGCTTCAATTTCTATTCTTTTCTTTGTAAATCTACTCATTTCGGAAAAGAAGTCTATTGTTTTTGCATTTCTGATTTTTTCTTTCAATGCAATCACTCATTTCAATTTATTTAAAACGGCTGTATTCCCTTTGTTTGTTATTGAGTATCCTACAGCATTTGCAATGTCTCTTATTGCTATGTAGTTTGTGCCGTTTTTAAGTATACGTCTTACTTTTATATTCTTGCCGTCAATCTCTATAGTTGCGTTCTCAACCACTTCTATCTCCTCCTTCCAAGTCTTTTGAAAGTTTTCGGGTGTACCGTACATTCTTTTAAGCCTTGCTGTTGTACTGCCCCAGTCGGGCAACTGGAAGTGTGGCTTATCAACAGGGCTTTTCCAGTCGCCACCCCATTCAAGGCCTATACTTTTGCCTATCTTTCCTACCTTTGCAAAAAATCCGTCATAATCGTTATATGCACCCTTGCCGTCATTACGGTATATATCAAAGGCAGTTCCCCATTGATGGTGTGAGCTGTATGTATTTCCCTTTGCATTTGTAACAATCGCACCTGCTATTGTTCTGCCTTTTGCATACAATTTGTCCTGTTCTTCAACTGTTCTGTAGCACTCGCCTATGCCTATCATTAAACCTTGCCCTTTGCAAGCCGAAACAAGTTTCTTGCTTAACTCTACCAGCCTTGGGTGGCACTTATTTATGTCTCTGCCCATTTAATCACTTCTTTCCCTTTAATGCTTCAATAGCTCCGCTGAGTCCGTCAAGCCCCGGTATACCCATAAGCCCCGCATTTTCCACTATGCTTAATGCTTCGTTGCATAAAAACGCTATTGTTATACCGTCTTTAACAACCATAGTCCCTGCCATTAAATCCAGTCTGTATCCTACAAGCACACACAACAACATCATTACTTTTTTGCAAATTCCTTTAAACCCTGCTCTGCTTTCAAGTGTACCACTGTCTGTCTTTTTACTCTTATGAAATACTCCTGCAACCACTAACCCTGTTATATAGTCAATAGCCATAAATATTACAAGTGTTGTAAGCCCTGTAGACCAACCGCCGAAAGCCGATGTTATAAAACTTCCTATAATTCCTATTGCCGTAATTAAAATATTCTTTGTCATTCGTATCACCTCTTATTTTAATTTTACTCTGTATATAATCACCTTAAATAAAAATGGGACGGTATAAAACCGCCCCACAATTTTTAACTTACATACACTTTTTATAAAGCTCTGCCAACTCTGCTATAGGCTTAATATTTTCACCGTCCGCTGTAATTTTCATTACCTCAGGTGAGTATACAATAACACCTTCGCCTTCTGCATTAAGCGGATAACCGCCCTTTGCTTTTATTCCTGTTTCTACTACCTTACCAATTTCTTTGTACTTTTTAGCTGTGTCATATTCTTTTACAATATGCATAATACCGCCTTTACCAATGTACGCAAATTTCTTCATAACAAATTCCTCCTTGTAAATAAAAAATTGTAATAAAAAAAGACTTCGGCCGAAAGTCTTAAAAACATTTTTAGTATAAATCTATTTTTCTACTTTTCTATTTTTCTATTTTTTATAGATTCATATTATATCTCGTATTTCTTTCCTGTTATTTCTTCATACTGTTCAGCCGTAATCTTACCGCTTGCAACGAACACGCCTACATCTTCACTTGAATAAATTCCTCTGTCGTAAAATCTTTTTATTATCTTAAACATTGTTTATACCCCTTTCTGCTGTCCCAAAAGCAATTCCGCTAAAATCTCATCGTGTTCCTTCTGCTTTGCTATAATGCTTTCCTGATTTAAAAGCATTTCCGCACGGATAAGCTCATCATCGGATATTTCCGTTTCGTTTTTGCTATTTTCCGTTTCGTTTGACTCAGGAACGTATTCAACCCAGTTTCCATCTATGTATCTTTTATTTGTTAGGTCAAAGCCTTCTTCAATCTGTATCATGTTTTCAGCTTCGACTTCACCGCTTAAATAACTGTCTGATATAACTATACCTGTTTTAATGTCAATCTGTGCGTATCTTATCATCTTTTTCACTTCTTTCTATGATTTAGTAATATTCAACTACCTGCCAATTAATCGAATAATCATAACTTCCGCTTCTTCCATATGTAGGTGTAAATTCTAATGTTGTACTGCTTTTTATTTTTCCCGAGGCATTAAATGCACCCGCATTTCCTGATGTATAGTTTTGTCCGTCAATTAAAAGAAAACTCTTATTCATATTTATACTTGATATAGTAACGCTTGTTGTTGATGTAGAAACACTACTTAAATTTACCGTTCCTCTCTGTACGCTTTTTACCACGCTTATACTGCCTCCTTTCAGCAGATTTTGTATTGTTGTTGCTAACAATGATGTATTGTGTTCTCCGAAAAATCTTGAACTGTGTTCTTTTCCGTCATCGTACCACCACATTTGCAAAGCTTTGTCTATTGTTGTCGCATTATCGTTAAAATAAAAAAGTCTGTTTAGTTTGTTACGCCTCATCTGAAGCTTTACACTGTCATTTTCCGCATTAATCGAAAAATAGTTTCCATTATCCCAATCTGCATCTTTGTTAAAAACAATACCATTACCGTTCATATACATTTGACCGCTCATTGTTCCGCCCTTAGTCGATAACAAAGGTGTCCAATTCATATGCCAACCGCTGCTATTCCCACTTCGATAATATACCGTACCTGACTTTTGCTCACTTCCGGTTTGGAATACGCTGCCTGACTCATTACTATAATAACTTATTACGAACATATACGGATAAGGCTGATTAATCATTAAGTCAGCAGTATCAAATTTTGCATATCCGCTTCCTAATTCTCCCCATTTCTGGGGCGTGTCTTCATCTGTTGATGATATAGGATTGTTACCCAAAAATGCAAGGTTAGCAAATGCTTCTTTTTTTGTATTTGCACCCGTTCCACCATGTTCAATATCAAGCACATCGATTTTATTCAATATTTTTTCTTTTGTCAGACTGCTGTCTATATACTCATATATATCTAAACCTTTGTTTTGTTTGTCATACACTGCTTTAAGCATATCGCCACCACCCGATGTGCTTACAAGGTCATCAACATATTTTTTGGTAGCAGGATTGTAATTTTCAGTTGGCACAAATATTTCGGTATTGTCTTTTGAGAGTACATTGTCTTTTTCTGCTTTTTGGCTTATATCTATTTGCAAAGCCGATACTTTCCCTTTAATATCCGTTATATCTGTTTTATTCTGCGATATGTCTGTCTTATTTTTAGATATATCGC
>ERZ1023666.96-NODE-96-length-40261-cov-27.310924_pt1 | contig 40261 bp, 59 predicted proteins | sample MGYA00380341_ERZ1023666 | MGnify/ENA primary metagenome ERZ1023666 (study PRJEB33179, sample SAMN07448983) | human gut metagenome | biome: Human-gut; feature: Human associated habitat; material: Faeces | host: Homo sapiens | place: India: Bhopal | collected...
TTGTATTTTTGCCATAAATTGAGGATATTTAATACTTTCGCCCTTTCCCTGCTGGGTTTGGGCTAGTTAATAACCAATCGCAGCCGCTTGGAAGATTGCACTATCTTGCTGCATTCTGCTCCTTGCGGCTGCATATAAACTGCATATAAACTGAATATGGCTACACTAAGGTTATATCTTGATACTCGCTCCAAGCGTGCCGATGGTACGTCTGCGATTAGGCTCGCCGTAAACAACCACGGCAAAACCGCATACATCTCCCTAGGGCAATACGTGAGGGCTGATGAATGGGATAAGCGTCTGTGTCGTGTGCGCAAGCGTTCCGATAAGGATGCACTCAACGACTTCCTGCTGGACCGTCAGAACTTCTACAACCGAATCTTGATGCAGGTGCAAAGCAAGCAGACCTATCGTGGCAATATGACCGCCATCGCACTTCGTGATTTGCTCCTGCGTGAGGCTGACCCAAACGCAGGCATTATAACCCTGCGAGAAATGTTCCAGCGGTATACCTCAAAGGAAATGCGACAAAGCACCAAAAACAACTATCTTGCCACTTGGCGGACCATCGAGCAATTCGATAAGGCTGCTTCCTCGCTCACTTTGGAAGATATTAACCGTGATTGGGTCGAGCGGTACAATCTGTATCTGCTAGGTCTTGGGCGCTCCCACAATACCCGAACGGTGCGAATACGTCATATTGCAGCCGTTTTTAATTACGCAATAGATAACGAGCTAACGAATAACTTTCCTTTCCGCAGGCTCAATCTATCGCTGGATAGCACTCGGAACAGAGATTTGTCGGTCGAGGAGATACGAGATATTTTCACGGCTGATGTTCCGGAACGTAGAAGATGTCTGCTGGACGCATTCAAGGCGATGTTTTTCTTGATCGGTATAAATCTACACGATATGTACGACCTCACGCCTGCCAACGTCATAGATGGGCGCATTGAGTACGTAAGACTAAAGACTGGGAAAAGGTACTCCATACTTATCCAGCCCGAACTACTGGAGATAATGAAGAAGTACCAAGGTACTCGCCATCTGTTTTCATTCTGCGAGAAGTATAAGAATGCTAATTCGTTCAGCATCTCAATGAACAATGCGCTGCGTTCCCTGCGTGATGGTCTTACGACCTATTACGGACGGCATACGTGGGCAACACTCGCCTTCAACCTTGGAATACCAAAGGACGTGGTGTCGCTTGCGCTTGGTCACTCGTTCGGTGTCCGGGTAACTGACACCTACATCAATGCTGACCTATCGAGAGTAGATGAAGCAAACCGCAGGGTTATTGATTACGTGCTATACAACAAGAAATAGCCCTTATTTCTTGCGAATTTGCCGCAGAAACGGCTCAAATTGTTTTCGGGGATAGTTTTACGTGCTTACCACGTAAGCGGCTTAGAACGCAAATTTCTGGGCAAATCGAAAAAAAGAGTACAAAAAAATACCCCAGCGGTGAAAAAGTCGAGCCGCTGGGGTAATAAGTGGAGACCACTTTAAACATTCAGTGATGCAAAGGTACGCTTTTCCTTTGAAACCACCAAATTATTTACCGAAAAATTTCTTTCTCAACAAATCATTGATGAATCGTGACTTGTTGGGCAATGCGTTGAGGAAAGGCAGAAGGTCGTTGTCTATCTGTATGCCAACTAGCTTGACCGTCTTGCCTGCTCCCTTCTTGGTACTCTTAATCTTTGCCATTTTTACCTCCGTTTATTAATTGTTCTGCTACATTCTTAACTAAATAATTGTAAAGTTCTCCCTTTAATTCTGGGTGCAACTTCTTAACTGCAGCCTTGGCATCTTGAAGAGCATTCTCACGCTTCAGCGCTTTACGATACTTACGTTGAATTGATGCAATTGACCTTAACGCATTATCAGCTTCTTTTACGTATTCATCTTCTGCTCCTCCTTCAACTAATGATGTAATCTCCTCCGAGCAAAAAGATATTGCATCATATTCCTCTTTGGTAATATATATATTAGCCATACATCAATCCTCCTCTGAATAATCAAGAATGACCGCATCGCCAGCGATATAATCACCCTGCAAGCACCCTCTTTGTTGCAAACAAACAGTTGCCGCAATATTGCGCTTCATCTGCAACGCCTTGCCATCCTCATTGATATACATCGCCTTTCCGTTCTGCAGGTCTATGCGCTCGACAAAACCGCTCACGAATCCTTGAAGTTCCTCCAAGGTAAATTTGCCACCGCTGGCAGGCTTAACGGTCATCTGCTCGCCAGTCGCTCTAATAAGTGTTGCCATAATCTAATAATTATATTATTGTTTAATACTCTTTCTTTGAAGGATTCATAATCCTCTTCTGTGTAAATAGTAACGGTGTCACCATTAAAAGGTGCATCAAGCTTTATAACTGTCCCATTTTGGCTTTCTCGGAAAAACAAAATGTGTTCTTTGTTTACTAGAATCTCACGATATGCGTTAGATTTCACTTTGATAAACTTTTCCATATTCTTAATGTCTGTTTTTTTTCCATTGTCTATCCAACTTGGTTTTCATTCTGTTCATCTTGTGCTCCAGCTTGCCAATCTGCTTATAAGATAACCACTCAGGCTTGATGTTCAGCGACAGCCAGTACTGGCGCATTTCCTTGCAGTGTCGGGCGATGCTTTGGAAATAGAGATGTCGCTCATATGGGTTGCGAAGGAAGTACTCGCAATCGGATAGCATACGATTAAGCATCATGTATTTATGCTTTTGCCCTTCTCCGAGACTTACAAGCCTTCCGTTGTCCCCGATCCACAGCATTGCGCCCTCTCCCTTCCATTCAAAGTCGAAAGCCTTGTTTACTGGATAATAATAGCCATTGAGCACTGTACCTTCCTTGAGGTCTCGCCCAATCTCTAACAAGCAGGTTCTTCCCCAGCTGGTCGTTACCTCAACCACTGCTTGTGCTGGTATCTTGTCGTATTCCTTCATATCTTGATATATTGTGCAGGGCTTGCGCCCTGCTGTTTAATACTTTTCTATCCAATACTCTGTTGTATAATTCACACCCAAGCCAGGATTCACCGTCTTGGACGGTTTTCCTGCCTTAATTAATAGTGCCATATTTTAGTAATCTTTTATGTTATCGATATACTTTCTCCATGTCTCGTTGAAGATGCGGTCAAGTCTCTCGTCAGTCGCCACGTCCTTTTCTGTGTATCCGAGTGCATACAAGGCTTCCCTAGGGTTGCCAGTATATCCGCATTCGTGGTTTCCGAACTCATACATAAAGGCATCGGAAAGCTGCTCGTCATCCTTAAAGTATTCCTCCATTTCCTTCGCTGACTTATCTCCGAACTCCTCGAAAAGGTGGAAATCCTTCTTCAGGCAGTAGCCGCCAGCACCAAGCGATGCGACCTTCTTCAAGTCCTCGTCACTTGTGGTAAGCCCCCACGCTTCCATCATTTCCTCGAACTGCTTAACCCCGAAAGCCGCCTTCATAGGCAGTTTGTTGAACTCGTCTTGTTGTCTCTTCTTGTATACTGAATATTTAATCATAATGCGTGCGCTTAACCGTGCTGCGTAGGGCTGATATAATTATTATCTGTTTATTCTCTCAAAGCAATGTCATTAAAAATCACACTCGTAAGAGTATTGTTTCTTTAGCTTCTCCAAAGCGTTAGATGTAACGTGGTACACATTATCCACATACTCGCTCTTTTTGATACTGCGATTCTCTTTTAGGTTGACCGGATGATTAAAGCGTATCTCCCAACGGTTGCCAACACCTAATATCAAGAAGTCCACTTCACGCTTGCGCTTGTCTAGTTCGGTCTCTTGGTACTCTCCACGCTTGAGGAACTTGTCTTCATCCTTAAAGTAACCTACTGCTTTCATTCCATTAATAGCTATCTCCATATCTGTATTTTCTTTGTGCTGGGGTTGTCCCCAGCTGGTTAATACTTTTCTATCCAATACTCTGTAGTGAAGATTCCGAGAATTACTTTTTCAACCTTGAAATATCCTTCTCTTACCCAGTATACTGTCGTTCCCTCGCATTTCTTATAATGCTTGAACAATCGATTCAAATATTTCTCAGCATCATACTTACGAGTTGATGAACTAAGTGTCTCTGGTTCGCCTCCTTGGAACTGTCTCTTGACGTAATACATTGCTCTTGCCATTGTCTTGCCTCCTATCTTTGAATTATAAATTGAATACCTGCCCAGTCTGAAATGTTGTTGCTCTGCTGCAATCTCTTATTCTCCATATCGATCAATATTGCTTCTGTCTCGGATATCTGTTTTCCGTTTACAAAATACTTCTTCATAGCTTTACCCTCCCTTGATTACTTAGCATACAATGTTACAACCAATCCTCTTCTGAGTGCGCAGCGGCAAGCATCCAGACCAGCTTTCAAAGCTCGCTTGATGAACTTGTTGAAAAGTTCCGCTCCGATGAGCTTCAAAATTCCGCTTACTCCTACGAGTGTGTTTATCTTCTTGCCATCCTCTGTGCGTCCGAATACCTTGATGCGGAAGTTTGAGTTGATGAACTTTGTTGTGAACTCTAAAACGTTTGAATTTGACTTTTTCATTTTTTTTCGCTTAACCGTGGTGCGTAGGGCTTAAATTACTGAATGTTTCTAGTGTTTATTTCCTAAACACGCTGCAAAGATATTAATATTTTTCCGTTCCACCAAAACTTTTCCCGAAAGATATTAATATTTTAACTTTTATTTGCTGTTTATGTCGTAAGCATGTCTGTTTTCGGTACGTTTTCGGTCGTTTTCGGTACGTTTTCGGTCGTTTTCGGTACGTTTTCCAAACTCTGTATAATAATAACCTGCACGCCTTAGTTTGAATGAATATATAATCTAACTCTCATATCCCATACCCCTTTTCTCTCAATGAAAAGTGTTCTTCCACAAAAATAGGGCAGAAAAACGCTCTCCTGCGCTCCCTGCCCTTTCTAACAAATGATATTATGATTGAACCTATTGAACTCTCTTCTTGATGCGCTCCTTTATCCAGTTAACCGCAAGAAGGAACAGAAACAGAATAACGCAATCGCCAATGAATAATCTTATCTTGTGCCATGTGCTCACTGGCTTCTCTACCTCCTTGGTCTTGTATCGGTTCACGTAATACTTTACCTTTACGGTGTCGGTCACGAATTTGTAAATGTCGCCAACGATGGTGTCCGTCTTGGTCGATGTCTTCCATCTGGTGGTCGTAAGATTATGCCACCGCTCCTTGATTACGGTGTCGCCCTTGATATAGACCAGCACGCTGTCCTGCCTGAATACGCTGTCGTGCTGATAGGTGTCCTGCCAGTGGATCTGTCGCTGGTTCACGCTGTCACGTCTTACACTGGTGTGTGCGCTGTCGTGATAAACCGTGTTATTTTGCGCTGTTTTGGCGCAGGAACAGCCCAAAAACAAAAGTGGGGTAATTATAAGCATGGCGAAAAATAACGCCACAGAACGCAAATTTCGCCCTTTTCTTGAATTTTCCATACTTTATAAGCGTTAGATTGATATGTTTATTACGCAAGCACCTAGATTTTCAATGCATCCTTGGCTCGCTTCAAGTACTCCTCGCAGTCTGACAGTCCGTTGTGCCCTCCGTTTATCTTCCTGCGGATAGCCTCCAAGTTGTCTTGGTCTGCCAGCTCATTGCATCCGAAGGTGTCGAATACCCACATCGAGGATTTCGTCGCACCCAGAGAACGCTCCAGCAGTTCCGGGCACCTCACCACATCGAAGCCGCAATAATTGGCATACTTCCGGTAGTTGGCTCGCCCGGTAATCTGTATCAATCCCCTGCCCTTATACTTCACGCCATCGCCCTGCTGGGTGTTGCCGAGGTCTTCCCTGCCCTCATAGGCTCTGCCGCTTGCCAGTTCCCTGGTGTATCTCAACTCTCCGCTTTCATGGGCAATCTGTGCGAGGTAGTGCGCCATCCTTAGTGCGGTGTTGATGTGGAAATGCTCTGCCCATCCGTTGATGATTGGAAGGTAGGTGTCTGCCCTGCTACCTGCATTCGGCATTACCTTTAAAAGTTGCGCTCTAGTTATCCTCATTATCTCCTCCTTTCTTCTGTTCTTGGTTAAGTAATTGTATCAGCGTCTTAGCGATGTCTTCCTTATTCTCCAGTATTACCTTCATCGTGCGCTCCTGCTTGCGTATCTCTGCTTTCTGCCATGCCTTCTCACGTATCGAGATAAACTCGCAGAAGACACAATACGCTGCCCAGAGCATGGAAAAAATCGGAACTTGAAGGTTTGCGCAGGCAGCGATGATGTCAATGCAGACGGTCGCCATGAAAGGAGAGAAATACTTTCTCGCTTTGTCGCAGGTCTTCTTCAAGCCAGTGCTTGTCGTGGCTTCTCCATTCCGCTTCGCCTTCCTTACTCCGAAAATTAAATCAACCACCATGGCAACAAGCATTGCCGCCATACATAGTGAAACGATGAAAGCGAACCGGTATAGGTGCTCCACCGCAAAGGTCTGAATTACTTCGTTCATATCAATTTATTTTTTTTTGGTTATTCCAATTTTTCCCAGTCAATGGTCACGCCCTTCCCGATGATGTCTGCCGTCCACCTGCAGAATGCCATACCCTCGTATCCGTCTGGATCGCTGGCTACGGCAATGGCATACTGTACGCAGTCGCTCTCGGTCTTGATTACCTTCGGGTAGAAGTCCGCATAAGCCATATTTGCCAAATAGAGAATATCCCCGATGGTCGTGCCCTTGGAGATTATCTCGTTGTTTGTCGCCAACCGGATTTCGTCAACAGTCCATCTGTGGATCGTTCCATCTACGTTCTTCATCTGCTCGCTTGCCATGATTGCCAGCTGTTTCGTGAAGTGGTAGCCGTGCTTGGCAACGTATGCCACGTACCCGCTGGCTCCCATGAGTGCCTTTGCTGCCTTCTCGTATGGCAAGCTGTGGATGACGTCGCTCTCTTGGTGCTGGTGTCGCTCTTCCTCGCTATCGCAGGAATGGCGCATAACGATTATTTTCTTCATTGTGCGCCCTCCTATCCTAGTTTGTCGAGTAACTGCTTAACCATACCACGAATGCCGCTTATATCGCCCTCAAGTGCCTTGAAACGCTTTTCCGTTTCCTGCTTTTCCTTGATTGCCGGGTTCAAAGCTGCGAGAAGTTCTTCGCCCTTGGCTTTTCGCTCCTTGCTTGGCTCGTATGCCTTGATTATCTCATCGGCTTCATTTACCAATTTCCCAACTTCTGGCAAAAGGTCTGCCTTGTCGGTGGCCAGTACGATTTCGCCTGCAAAGGTAACTCCGAGGTGTTCGGGTATGGTGTAGATGGTCTGCTTTCCCTCTACCTCGATTGTTACGTCTCGCATTGGCTGTCCGTTGCTGGAAATGGTTGCGATGCCAGTGTTGATGTGCGGCTGGTTGTCTATGACCTTGCCTTCCTTAACTTCCACCGTCTGCTTGTCTAGCAGATAGACCGGGTGATTTCTTTGTATATTCTTAAATTCCATAATGCGCTCTTTTTAGATAATTCGATAAATAGACAAAAAGGGGTCTCACTGATAGAACAGCGAGTTGCCCCTTGATAGATTTTTAGACCTACTACGCTCCAGTTGTGGTTGTGGTGGTCTTCAGCTGCTGGATAATGAAACCAGTCTGCTCTCTGCGCTTGCTGTCCTCCAGCTGGATGCGAAGGTCTTGCTCCCAGTGGTTGTTCAGAACATCAACGATGCGCTGAGTATTCTCCTTGCCCGAGGTCTTCAAGTCGCAAACGACCGACTGGATAAGGTTGCTGAGACTGCTTGCCGCACGTTCCACACCTGTATTGGTGTAGGCGAAATTCTGCTGCAAGGTGTTCACGATGTCCTTCTGTCCCAGTTGCTGCTCGTAGCCCATACGGATGATGTTCTGCTGGGTCTGGCAGCAGCAGTCCTTCAACTGCTGGATGATGTTGAGGTTTCCGAGGTTCGCTGCGTTGATTACTCGCTCTGCGCTGAAACCAACCTTGCCGCCTACATCTTGGATTGCTGCCTGAATGCCGCAAACAGAAGACTGCAATGCGTTGAAGTCGCAGTTCAAGTTAGCCGCCAGGGTCTTCAAGTCCTGGTTGTTGCCCTGAATTGCTCCCATCAACAAGTCGCTGTTGTGGTTGTCTGCCATCTGGTTGCGAAGGCTGTCAATCTGAGACTGGATTTCGGAACGCTGAACGTTGCCATTCTGTCCGTTCCAGCCATCGCCATACATGAAGCGGAACATTCCCAACATCATCATGTATGCAAATGGGTTGTTCCAACCTCCACCCATACCACCGTTCATTGCTGCCATCATAGTCGCTGGATCATTGTCTCTACCTCTAGCGAGCAAGGCTGCCGCTAGGTTGTCATTGCCACCGTCCCCAGTGCAATAAACTTTCTCGATTGTGTCTGCCATATAATTTTGAGTTAATTACGTTGCGGAAACCAAATACTGGAATCCGCTGCAAATTTACTCTGATTTTTGGCTCACTCCAAAAAGTTAGAGCAGGGGTATTTATCGAATTATTTTCAAAGAACGCTTTTTGTTATTTCCTTTTTGTTTCTTAAATACAAATCGGCTCAACGTCCTTGTTTAGCAAGGTCGCTTGTGCCGTGGCAAGTCGATAAACTCGAGACGTGCTGATATAGGTGTAAGCCATCTTGCAAAGATGTCTCACAGCTGGAACGGTTCGGTTTAATACGGTCGCAGTGGTCGTTATGCTGAATCCTGCGTGTATCATCTGCTCAACGACCATACATCGTGTCATAACGAGGTTTTCAGCTCTCGACTTGCCGAGAACGTCTTCCCTCGTAATGCTCAATTCTCCGTTCGGCAGCTCAATAGCGCAACACTTGATTACGTTGTCTATAACTCGCCATAGTTCTTTCTCCTTGTCATTCATATATAATTTATTAAAATTATTGTAGATTATTATATATAATTTCAGACGAAAATTGTATTATTCTGCCCCCAGCATAGAATCAATCATTCCGTCAATGGCTTCATCGGTCATGCTCTTCTTAATAGTAGGATCTGCGCCAATAGACTTCATCATCATAGCTACCCAGGGGTTGTCACTCTCCAGCGTGGATTGTATCTGCTCCTTGTATGCTTCGTGAAGCTCGCCCGATTCCTTGAAATTCAAAAGAACCGTGCGCAATGCTTTCACTGCGTAGTTATCCATCAGCAAGGGATTGTCCCTTGCCGATGAAAGTTTGGTAAGAAGCACTGCCAGTGCTTCATGTAATGGTTTCTTTTTCATATTGTCTTATTTTTAATTTATAAAGTCAACGACTTAAAGTTCAAGTTTTTTCTCTTTATCATTCATAGTTTTATTAGTTTATTGTAAATATTGTCATTGTAGCAACATTATTAAGATAAGAAGATATATAAAGATTATTATTTCCTTTAAACTTATATATTTGCTTAGGAATAGGATAAACATAATTATCAACTACTGCACCATATTTTTCAGGAGGATAAATATTTTTTTGTAAATAAGCATTCCAATGAGTATAAAGTTTATCACCCTTTTTAGCATAAAATATACCAGTAACAGTATCGAATACTATACTATCAGGATAATTTATAACATCATTGTAATTTACAGAGCCTGCTGCTCTAGTTATTTCACCTTCAACATATATAGCAGCATTTATAAGAATTTCTGATATATCAATAGTTCCACCTTGAGCGTTCCATAATTTAGACCTTATAGCTTCATTTTGATTAAAATGTTCTATTCCGCCACAACCATTAAATCTAACACCTTCGTCTTGATCTTCTCCAGAAATATATCCTGTTATATAAATATCTTTTACAAAAAGATTTTTACTAAAAGTCATATTCTCATTTATAACTCCGTCAAATGTAGGTATATACTTAGTAGGAATAGAATCAAGTTTAATTTTATCAGGAATAGACATAAAACCTGCATTACCAGGATAAGTAATATTAACTATTTTATAAGGTCCACTGGCTTCAGGAATATCAACATACTTATGAGTTCCATCAGCAAGTTCAATTCTAATAGAAGTTTTAGAAGGAGCATCATCGTCACCACTATCCCAATTTGGATCAAATACTTCTATATCCTTTACAGTTTCAGTCTTTTTGGAATAAGGAGTTAAATTAAAATTATTACAAAGAGCTTGATGATAATATTTCAAACCATCTAAATCTAAAAATTTCATATTAATTAATTTTTAAAATTATTATTAAGCAAATAATGCATCTATTTCTTCTGTAGTTATTGCTGTAGGAAAGTCCTTTTTCACCATGTCGGTCACTCTGTTTGCGATGTCCCTGTAGATATCCGATCTGAGTTTTTCTGCTGTCACGCTGCCTTTCATGATGTTTCCAGCCGATATACAGTTCTCGGCCAGATGGTTGTGTTTGACCGCTCCATGCTGGATCTTGGCTGAGGTCACACAAAGGGATGCTAGGTTTCTGTCCTTTACAGAGCCGTAGGCAAGCTTCGCTCCCGTTATTGCCCCATCCGCAATTTGAGCACTCGTTATAGTTGTCTTGGCGAGTTCACTCTTGACAATCTTAACGACCGCATCGTTCTCCAGTTTATCGTCCATCATGGCGAGCATCTTGCTTAACTCGACAACGATGTCGTAAATTTCCGTGCCGACACGCAACGCTGTGTTCTCTCCAACCTGCGTTGCGTCTCGTATCTGCTCTGCCATACGGAGCATTTTTTGAATATCCTCGTTCATGCCTTATGTGCTTTTAGTTGCCTATTGCGTGAATATGCGCCCTCGTTCCTCGCTGTGCCTTCACTTCCCCTTTCGGGGTGAATGCCTTGAGGTATTCGAGAGCGTCTGATAAATATCTTTCTGCCATATCCATGATGTCGTTGTATTGCTTGTTGTTCGATACATCTTGAACATGGTCTGAATAATCGTCTCTGTGGCGCATTCCACCTGCACGGCTTATAATTGTGCCATCGGCACGAAAAAGCCTCGCATACGTGAAATATGCGAGTGCCTTGCGTATTCCGCTGGTGTACTTCTGCACCTTGGTTTCGCCTTGGCTGCAATCGCCCTCCTTCTTGGTGGTGTATTCTCCACCGTCAAGGAAGACCGCAGGCTGGAAATCGGGCAATACTGAATCACCCCACTCTCCCTGCTCGGTCGCTGCCTTGAAACGTTTCCACCCGATGGCTGGTATGATGTTCGTATCCTCGCTTTCTCGAATGTATGCGTTCACTTCATTCTCATCCAGGTGTGCGCTGGTCGGTCGTGCCAGTTCCCGGAACTGATCAACCGTGATAAGTTGCATTCTTGTCTGTTCTCCCATAGGCTCAATCAATTAATCTATCGTGTTGTTCCCTGCCACCTCGCTGCTGATATACTTCAACGGTTGAAGCTTGGGGTCTAAGTTCTGAATGGCTGGATCGTGCCAGTTCTTGAAAATCTTCTTGAATGCTCGCTCGAGGAAACGCTGCTCGGTCGTCACTTCGCCTGCATAGTACTCGTAGGCATCCTGCATCACTTGTCCGCTGAATCCAAGCTTGCCCATACGGATGGCATAGAAGAGTTCTTGGTGGAACTGTGCATAGATGCGTTCAATAACGCTGCTGTCGGTCACGCTGAACTCCTTGTCGAAGTTCTTTGTCGGGAAAGCAACAACCTTCGGTTCGTCTTCCTCGTTCTCAACTTCGACAGCAAGAATCTTCGCTGTGTTCTCGTCCCCTTGGAACTGCAGAAGGTCTTCATCGGAAATCATCTGTCCGCTCTCCACCTCTTCGCCTTCCTCGTTGAACTTAGGCACGCCCTTCTTGGTTACGAGCATACACGATACAAGGAAGTTGTTTCTCACGTTTCTCATCTTCACGTTGGACAGTCCCTCATCGGTCGAAATCTCCGTGATGGCAGAATCGTAGCTGGCTGTCGGATAGATGAATTTTCCGTCTAGGCTCTGCCACAGAATCTGCCCCTTATAGCTGTCGATGCCTCCAGCGTTCTCAATCTGTTCAAGAACGATGTCGGGGTCGGGGTTGAAGACGTTGATGCGCTCAATAGTCTTCTCGTTCACAAACAACCGCTTTCCGTTCCTCGTTTTCTTCTGCTCCCAGTCGGGATGCAACAAGACGTGCTCCACGTTCCCCTTGTCGTCCGTCTCTTCAAGGCGGCAATTCTCGAAGGGTACGTGGCTCACGCTCGACACCTGCCCTAAAACGTTGTAGTTAACATGAAGGGCAAATCCCCCATAGCGTGCGAGGTCTTGCGCAACGTTCCGAAGCAAATCGTCTGCCGTGTCCCCTTGCCAGTTCATCGCTAACGCTGCGATAACATCGCTGTCGAAGCCGTAGCCCTCAATGAATCGGGCGTAGCGGTTAAGGCAGAGCATTGCCGTTCCGCTGGCTTCCGTGATGCGTGCGAGGTTCTGCGGATATAGATTATCATATCCGTATGCCTGCATCTTGAATCGGCTGACGTAGCCAATATCAACCCTTCGCTTTGGCTTTTTAACTGTCTTAACGTTCATGCTTGTGTCGTTTTACTTGTTGTTTTGTTACTCTTCCTTGCCTGCTTTTTCGGCTTGGTCGATGTCTTCCTTCTTGTCGCTGCCTGCTGGCTGCTTGTTCTCGATGAGTTCATCGCTGGGTATCTTCTGAAAGTAGCTCTCCATGTGTGGGTACTTCGTCAGATATTCATGCGCTACCTTGTCGGTCAGGTTCTCATTCGTAAAAATCTTACCATGGTAGAAATCCGGGCAGGAAATGATGAAGCCTGCCTTCATTGCGTAATTACATGTTTTTGGCATTGCCTTTTCTTTTTTGAGTTTTAGATAAATTTCGATCAAAGCATCGTGGTAACACTGCTGGCAGGTCGTTGGCACGAACCGCTTGCGTGTTACCTCGAAATAGAGAGTCTCAATAACTGCCTTGTCGGTTGCATCAAAGGGACTGTCAAAACGTGCCTTCAACTCTCCGACCTTGGCTGTCGCTTCCTCGTAGGTCATGGCTTAACCTCCTACGGCTGCTGTTGTCAGACTGGCGTACTTGGCTGCCGTGGTCTCGCTGTCTGTGTCGAAGAAGAAATAAGCTGCCTTCGGTACGCTCTCCTCTTCAAGCGTGATAAGCCAGCCACCCTCGGTGTCGTCTGAGTACTTGTCGTTCTCGCCTGCGCTTGCCTTCAGTGCCTGCGCATATCCGAATACCTGGTACTCTGCACTTCCGTCCGCTCCCTTTGAAAGGTTGCGCAGGATGATAACATACTTTCCGTTCGCCAAGCCGTCAATGATATTTGCGCAAACCTCGGGTGTGTTCGCAAGCACCACGATTGCCACGGTGTTCTTCCAGCTGTTGCGATACGTGCCAACGGTCAGCTCGGTCTTGGTTCCAGTGAATGGCTTGCTGCCCTCCTGCCGGATGGCGTATGCTTTCTTTCCAGTCTTCAAGACCAATGATTTAATCGTATTGCCTTCGACAACGGACTTGGTGAAGTCGATGTCGTCTCGGTTGATGATAAGTCCATCGCCCTCCAGTCCCTTCGTTACTTGGTCTTCGCAAGGGATGATGATGTCCTGGGCGATAAGGCTCTCGCAAGTTGTTGCCATATTAATTCGTTTTTAATTGTTATATCCCCAACACCGTTTTGTGGGTGTTGAGGACTAATACTAAACTGAAAATTTGGAGCGATTAGTAAGCTGCATGGATCAAGTCCTCTTCGAGGAGAGCCGTGCCAATCTTACCTGTAGCATAGAGATAGTTTCTTCGCTCCTTCTGGTCGAACCAGATGTCGAGGTCGCTAATGAGTGAATCAGCGTCAGTACCAACCATGAGGTGCTTAGGATTGCAGAATACCGCACGGTGTGGAAGGTTGACTGTCGTTGTGCCCTTCTCGTATGCTTTAATCATTCTGTCCCAAATGCCGACACGTGCAACCTTCACTCCGTTGTAGGTCGCTACTTCGAAGCCATCGAACAACTTCTCCCATGGCATAATGTCGTGATAGGTCTTCTTGAGGTCGTTTGTCAGTGCGTCAGCAAGCGAACGTGTCATGAGCAATACGGCATCGCTGTCGTCAACGATACGTGTGTCTGCATCCATCAAGATTGTATCTACAATTGTAGTAGCCGCACCACTCTTGCGCAATGCAGAAATCTGCGCTGCTGCCGTGGTCTCGCTGTTGGCTGCGATGGCGGTATGATTCTTGGTCGCTGTGGCTGTAAAGATACGCTTGAAGAGTCCATCGCAGACGTTGAACATGTTTACGTCCGACCCTGCTGTCAGCTTGCCGCCACCTGCACCTGCCAATGCTGCCGCCTTGTCACCAAACCAGCCGAAACGCCAAATCATCTGCTGTATGGCTCGCAGGAGTGCATCGGTGTAGATGGTCATGAAGTCGGTGCTGTTAAGGTCGCCAATCTCTGTTCCAGTCTTCAATGAATACTCAGCGATGGTTCCCTTCAATGCCTCGTAGCAAATCTTAATAGGGATTTCCCACTGTCCGAGTTCCCAACGATTCTGAGAGTTGGCGATGCCCTTCTCTTCATAGGTAGGGTCGCAACCGCCACCCTTCTTGCCGACCATTTCCATCTCTCCGAGAAGAGCGATAGGGTCATTTTCTTTGACCTTCTGAATGTTCACGAATGAAGAGAAATCTTCATCGTTGTAGAAGGTTTCCTGCATTGCATCCTTGATGCTTGCGAGGTTTTCCGGCTGGAGTTTAAGGTTCTCCAGTTGCTGTTTCGTAAATCCTGCCATTATTTTCTTCTGATTTAATGGGTTAATACTTGTTACTTCTTGCCCTTTTTGTGGAGCTTGGCAAGTCTCTCCTTGATGGCGTTCTTACCTTCCTCTACAGCGTTCACGTTGTCGCCTGCGCCCTTGCCGCTTGGCTGTCGCTGTGCTGGCTGGTAGCGGCTGCTGTAGCCTGCCAACACCTTCTCAGCACCGCCTGCCATCTTCACGGCATTCAGAATGCGCATATCTTCCTTGCTCTTCGCAAGTTTCTGTGCGCCTACCAGCTGTGCCTTGGTGTCGTTCAACTGCTGTTTGAGTGCTGCTACCTGCTGCTGCAACTTGGCTACGGTGTCGTTGTCGGTGCTTGATGCGCTGCCGCCTTCACCGCCCTCATTGTCGGTGTTGTCCGTCTCATCATCGTCTGCTGTCTTAATGTCAGTAATTACACCGTCCTCGACAACGATTGTCTTGCCGTCCGGCATTTCAAAGGTTCCGTCCGGACTTGCCTTGTCACCAACTTGTGGATCTCCCTCTTCACGCTCAACGGTCAGTGTCTGTCCGTCCGCTGTGTTGAGTTCCATAGCCTTTGGCTCTACCTTGGCTTGTGGCTCTGCCACCGCCTGCTCTGCTTCCTCCAGTGACTTCACGCCCAACTTGGCGAGAATCTTGTTAAGGAGAGAAGCCTTTACTTCTGTTTTCTTCTCCATTGCTTTTGGATTTTGTTGTTTGGAATTAATGAATTGCTCTATGTTGAGCTTCGATGCGCTTGCGCTGATTGGTGCAACGGTGCTGCTGATAAGACCCAGGCGCAGAGCCTCGCTGGTACTGATGAAGATGTCCTTATCCATCAAGGCTTGAATCTCTTCCCGGTCGCACTCGCACCGCTCTACGTATGCGTCCACCATCTTATCCTGCCACATCTGCATTTCCTCGCTCTGGTTCTTCAAGTCCTTTGCGTTCAGCTGGTCGCCCAGACACCAGCCGGGAACCCACGGGTTGTGCAGGAGGAAGGAAGCGTTCTCGTATGCCTTGCGACTCTCCTTTGGTGCTGCGAGCATGATGATTGTTGCCATGGATGCTGCCTTGCCCTCCACGGTGCAGGTTATCTTCTTTCCGCTCTGTCTCAGTCTGTCGTAAATTGCCCAACCTTCGACCACAGAACCGCCATTGCAGAAGATGCGCATATCGATGGTATCATCGTCTTTCGGTATGCTTGCCGCAAAAATATCTATATCTTGAAAACACACGCAGTCACCACCCCACCATTGATACCAAAACTTGTTGTCTTGGCTGTCGATGTCGTTGTATATTCTGAGTTTTGCCATTGAAACGTGATTTTTAAGTTTTATAACGCTGCAAAGATACGATATTTTTCAATATGCTTATATCGTAAACAGTTAATTTTTCAAAACAATCCAAAATTTTGCGTTCTAAGCGGCTTTTATTGCCTTGGGTGTATAACTTTACCACCTTCGACCAAAAACCGCTCAGAACGCAAATCTTGATGAAATAACAACACCATTAGAGCCTGCTGATATTCTCTATCGTCTGCACTCTCCGCTGGGTGCGGTTTATCTCTTCCACGCTCACTACTGGCTGTGGAGCCATCTGATACCCTCTAGCTACAGCTGCCGCCAGCATATCCATGCCGATGTTGCTGCCTCCGTTGTTTGCTACGATAGGAACGCCACCGCCCAGCTGGTTGAATGCCGAGAGAATAGGGCTGAACATAGAAGTCGCCTTGGCGGTCATTACGCTCTCGCCATTACTAAGCCTTGCCGGGATGCTGTCGCTCGTTCCAGTGCCAGAGCCTTGGACGTAGCCACCAGTGGAGAATCCCTTGACTGCTGCCTTGGCTGCTGCAAACGCTGCCTTGATTAAAACAAGTTTGGCTGCTGCACTTGCAACTCCTGCCCATCCTCCATGAAGAATACTATCTGCAAGAATAGCTGCATAAGTCGCAGTTATTTGCTTCTCTATCGCATCTAGGTAGGTTGTCAGCATGGTTTTGAGGAAATTATGAAAGGTCAGATCCTGGCTCTCGAAAAACGAAGATAAACCATCACCGATTGCCCCGATGTAATCGGCTATCATTTGGTTCTGCTCTTGAAGTTTCTGTTGCTTGTTTTTGTTTTCGTCAGCTTGCAACTGCAAAGTCGTATCGTGTAGTTCCTGCTGTAGCTGCTTCTGTGCTTCAACATTCTCTTGGGTCATTGCCAGCTTCTGCTCCAGGAAAGCCTTGTATCTCTCCAGCTTGGCTGTATCGTCTTCCTCTCCAGTGCCACCGTTCATGATGTCCGCATCCTTGCGTGCCTTCTCTGCGTCCTCGAACTCCTTGTTGAGTTCGTCCACAATCTCCTTGGCTTGGTTCTTCAAGTCCGCTATCGCCTTAATCATGATGTCGAGAAGTTTTGCCTGCATTTCCTGCGCCTTGTCTGCTCCGATTTGCCCTGCCGCCACGTATGCGTCAATGCTCCTCGCTACCATGTTCTTCTCCAGCTGTTCGAGGTCGTTGTTGTAGTCTCGCTCGTTGTCGTACATGCCTGCAAGGTATCGCTTCTTTGCGTCCATTACCTGCTCGTTGTACTGGAACTGGATAAGTGCAATCTGTGCCTGCAATTCCTTTTCCTGCTTCTTCCTTCGCTCTGCCTCTGCCTTGGCTTCCGCTTCCTCCTTGGCTCTCTGTTCCTTGGTCTTGGTGGTGCTGCCATTGGCTGGTGTCGTTCCCTTGTTTCCGTTCACTGGCTCGCTGCTGGTCGCTCCACCGTCCACATTTGCTAGCTTTAGGTGCTGCAATCTTCCGTTCACTGCGTTCTCGTATCCGTCAGCGAATGCGTTTCCAAAGTCTGCGCCAGTCTGCTTAATATCATTCCATCCTTCCTTGATAAACTTGGAAAGGTCAAATATCTCCTTGAATCCCTGCTGTGCCTTGGAAAGGTCGAACGTTACGATACCCTCCAATATATCGAGCGCACCCTTTAGGCTTCTGCCGACTTGTTTCATTGCATCGATGATAAGGTTTGCCACGCCTCTAACTACCGACCAAACTCCACGAAAAGCAGCTCCAAGTGTCTGAATAACTCCACGCAGAAGAAGGCTCTCGTTGTACCAGTCGATGAAGTAGTTGATGGTGTTGAATAAACCCTTCATTATCTGAACGAGCACCTTCGTTCCGAACATCTTGCCCTTCTCGATCATCTCCTCGAATCCGTGCTGGCTCATATCGAACATTGACGAAAGGTAGCTGTTGAGTTCCTTGTGCAGCTTGATGTTCTCCAGCTGGGTCTCTCCCCACTCTCCAGTCTGCTTCTTCACCTCTTCGATGTCGGTTGTCATCGTGTCGAGCTGTTCGATAAGCTGAATACCTGCTTGTGCTCCCTGCTTACCGAAGACGTTTTTCAGAACATCGCCCACCTGCTGGCTGTCCGCTCCGAAGTTCTTCATCTTCGTGCTGACCTCTTGGATAACATCGAAGGTGCTTTTCGTTCCGTTGGATAGGTCTTGCTGCACCTGCTTGCTGGAAATGCCGATAGCGTCAAGGCTTGCAGATGTTGCTGTGCTCATTTCTCGGATTTTCTTGCTTGCCATCGTGATAATGTCAAGACCCTTGTCGCTGAAAATGCCGCTTCGTGTCTGCTGGATGATAGCAACCATCTGGTCTGCCGAGATACCTGCATCGTGGAATGTAGGCGCATATTGCTGTATCTTGTTGAGCATGTCGCCAGACAGGTCTGCACCGCTCGCAAAGCCATCGTTGATAACTTTCATCGCTTCCTCGCCCGATAGGTAGTAGTTCGCCATGAGGTTGTCAGCTGTGGCGAGAACGTCATTGAAATCCTTTCCCATCGAGTCCGCTGTGGCTGTGATGCTGTTCCTCATCGTCTCCAATGCTTCCCCGGTGTAGCCAGTGAATTCCTTTGTCAGTCGTGTGGCTTCCATCAATCCCTTGTTGTAGTCATAGAACCACTTGAATGTCATGCCAACGCCGACAACGCCAGCGAGTGCAGCAAAATATGGATTCATAACCAAGCCGATTGCTGTCTTACCGAACGCCTTCAGCTTGTCTGTCAGTCCATCCATATTCTGCGCCAGTTTGATGATGTTGCTAACCTCGGTATCATTGACAATATCCATACCAAAGAACTCCGTCCCCTGCAGGTCATCTGCTGCTTGCATCATCGAGTTGTAGTAATTGCCAACGTTGCGATAATATCGTTGCGTCTCCTCCTCAGCCAACTTCAACTTGTTAGTTATCTCGTTGATATGCTGGGCTAGGGCTTGCCCCTTCGCTCCCTCACGCTCTGCCTTCGCCATTTCATCGTATTTCTTGGTGGCATTTGAAAGCTGGGCACGCAACTGTTTCAAGCTGCCCTCCTGCTCGTTTTCGGTGCGCACGTTGTTCTGTATCTCCTTCTGCAAGGCACGCACGTTGTACTGGTACTCCTTGATGGTTGCATTGATGGCTTCCGTCTGCACCTTCATTTCGTTGGTCGTGATGGTCTTGTCTTTCTCCTGCTGCTGCAAGTCCTTGATGCTTGCCTTCAACTGGTCTATCTTCTCCTTGTATCTGATGATGCCATAGATTGCATCCTCGTACTTGACCTTGATGTCAAGAATCTGCTGTTTGTCTTCACTTACCATAGTTCTTTCTTTTTAGTTGTTCAACTCTATCATTGTAACCTCGCAATATCCGCTGCTTGTGGTCTTGATTTCGGTAACCGCAAAATACGCTCCGTACTGGGAAAGGTACACTGGCTTCGTTTCATCAAATTCCAGGATCTCCAAATCTGAGAGGTTGAACCGCTCCACAATATGGTGTGGGTTCGCCACCGTCTTTCTCAACTTTTCCAGCTTGTTGTCGAAGATGTCCTGAAGGTCGATGTTGAAAGCCAATTCCGCATAGCCGGCATCGTTCTTCGTTAGGTTCACTATTCGGTCTTTGCACGCCTTGTATTTGGTCGGAGTCTGCACCGTTTTCGTAGTTCTGCCAAAGGTGTATTGATGGTTCTCCCACTCGTATATCGGTATGCGGTTTCCGTCCGTGGCTGCGAATGGCAGCGTACAGACGTCTTGCGTATATTCCAGCGTCTTGTTGTCTATCGTCATATCCGCATCATGCTGCTGATATACGGTGTCGTCTTCCTTCCACTTGTAGATGTTATGCTGGCAGTAGTCCTCTACGCTGAAATCGGTCTGCCTTGGATGGTTGCAGGCTTCGCTTGGGATGAGCTTCTTCGTCCAGTCAACCGCTTGCGCCTTGGCTTCCCAAAGGCTCACGATGTCGGCAAAAGTAAGTGTTCCACCAATAAACCGCTGGCTTGGAAACGTTGATGTCAGAATGCAGATACACTTCAAGAAGTCCGTTACCTTGATGTCGGGAAGGTTCTTGCCGATAGGGAAATTACCTCCGTAGGGTACTTCATCGCTCTGCTTGATGCTGGCTGACAACCGTCCGTTGTAACACTTCAATCCAATTAATGTCTGATTTTTCGGGTGCTTCATTTCGAAGGTTACGATGTCGCCCTCTTCCAAATCTATCTCCCCTCGTCCTGCTACAAGGTGTATGAATCTGCCGTTTACCTTATCCGATTCGTAATCGGTCACATATTTTCCAGAAGTTTCATCCTGCTGCAACCCTGCAATATATGGAGTTTCCGTCCAAGTTCCGTCACCGTTATTGTGCTTAACCTTCATTTCGATGTAATTCGGTGGATATGAGTAGAAAGCCTGCGACTCAGTGCTCCCCTCGCCAAAACTCCATGATTTGTGTCCGCTGGGAGTAACCTTCGATGCGTCCCACGACCAGTTCATCTGAACATCAAAAATCATCTTGCAGGCAATCTTAACATTCAGCTGGCTGTATCTGTGCCCAATCTCCAGCCCATCGAATACCTCCGATAGGCTCGTTGGTTGGAAGTCGAGAATACCTAGGCTCTCTGTCTGGAAAAAAGTGCCCTCTAAGCTACCTACAACCGTCTGCGCATCTGCCTTCCTTGTAATCAGGGGAACAGCGAGCCCATTGATAGTTTCTTTCGCTCGATTGCTCCAGCCGAATGCAACACCAGTCTGTACCGTGATGAGGTCTAGAATATACTGTGCCGTAACGCTTGGCTGGATTGTCCCTTCACTCTTGAAAGTACCACCACCGCTATTGCCAAAAGAGCCGCCAAACGTGCCACGGCTCGCTTTCGCATTGTTCTCCGTCTCGCTAATACTCTTAACAAGAATAGTCGTGCCAGTGCTGTATGCTTTGATAGCGTTGACGACAAGCCATTGCGCAGTGGCTGGTGCTTGCAGTTCTACATCTATAGGCATACTCTCGCTCGTATATTTAACGCTGTACGATCCGGGTGAATGCACTTGGGATAACTTGCCGTCCGAGAGATAATAAGCCATCACACCCCCCGTGCTTAACGCCATATTTATCATCTTATCTACGGAAGGCTTGATGTATATCAGAATGCCGGAAGGTTTACCCTTTACCACGCTGAACTCTGTTTTTCCGGCTGCAACATCATACGTTCCCCATGGTGTTGTCTCTCCGGTCTCCTTGTTCAGTGTTCCGTATTCGACAGAGCCAGCCTTATCTGCCAGAACCCTGATGGATATTGTCTCCATGGCAACGCTCGTTTCGAGATTGGCGATGCAATCTCCTGCACTCACGAACATTCCGAGCATAGGATCTGGAGCCGTCAATACCGGACGAGTTTCTTTTTCTGTCTTTCCGGCATCATCGGCAAGGCTAAGGACGTTCTTGTTGGTGTCGAGTATTGCCCAGGTTCTGAATTGTCCCTTGCCTAAAACCTTGCTGATGGTGGCTCTCATTCCAGCCTCGAAAGGTATGATTGCGCAACGGTAGGTCTCATCGGTCAAAACCTCGCACGATACATACTTTCCGATTTCTGTTCCAGTTCTTATCTTACCGTCAACGAGTGAATATGTCGTGTCGCTGTTCCCTCCAACGTTGCTGTCATAGCCCTGCCACTCCTCGCTTGATGTCTTGAACACTGCCGTTTCGTATCTCCCATAGAATACTCCCTCCGATATTGCCTTCTCGTAAGTGTCAGAGGTGTTGTTTTTGGCGAACCGCAGATACTTCGTGCAATTCAACTCGTTCAGCTTCAAATCGGACGATTGCAGCGTTGCCAATGCCTGGAACAATCCCCAATAAATCGAAATTTCGATGGTTTCCTTGACGCTCAGGACGCTTGCCCTTCCGTTGCGGATAATCTCCAGTCCGTTACGGAAATAACGTGCTGTGTGGAAAATATAGGGGTACTTGCTGCTTGTACTCGGTTTCCCTGCGAACTCCAGCACCGCCATATTGTGCGCTGTCTTGGGCAGGTTGATGGTGTATGTCGTGTTGGCGGTCATTTTCGTGATGTCACGGAAAAGGTTGCTCTTGATGTCGAGCGTGATTGCCGTTTCCTCGCTCATATCCATCAAGATGCCATCGATGTAAAGTTGATGGTCTGTCATAGCTGCTGAATCTGTGTATTGTTAATAACTAGGTTGCAGACGAAATCCTGCAACTCTGCCGTTGTCTTGGTGTACGTTCCTGCCTTGATTGTCACACTCTTCCACTTGTTACTGCCGAGGTACATGTCAACGACTGGACTGCTGGCTAGGTCTTGCAGTAAATCGAACGTCTCGCTGTCCACCAATGGTGCGCAAAGAGGTATGGTGTCCTCTCTGCCGTAGCCCTGCCTTCTTCCATTCGCTCCGAGGTAGCCGAATATTGTATCATCATACCCTCCGAGGTTGTTGCGCACGAAGCTGGTGTCGCTGCTTACCGCTCTGCTCTCAGCACCTTGCGTGAAGAGCCAATAGCGATAAAAGCCGTGGCGGTCAACCCACCGCAGATAAATGCCCTTCTCTGTGTCGTTCCTTTCTATCCTTACAAGGAGAGACTGCTTTCCACCGCTCGCCATCGCAAAGGTTAGGTCGAAAACGCCCGTGAACGTTCCCTGCTCTATCTTGCCATCGTAGTCGTAGATATTCCAGTACCTAGCCTTGCTTGGTAGAACGCTGGCGTTAATGTCCACGATACCATCGATGCTAGGCTTAACTAACTTGTTTGGTGCTCCCTCGTAGCCGACAAGAATCTGGGAAGCCTCATTGATATAAAGACCAAAGGAGAATGGGAAATTCGTGAACCATGTCAGTTTCTTGCATCCGTTCCACGTCTCGCCTGCCTTCATCGCTCCCCAAACGTAGAATGTTGTATAACTGAATGTCGCAAGGTCGCTCCCCTCGCTGTTCTTGACCTTCACGGAAACATCGAACACTGCCCCGAGGTTACTCTTCTGGCTCTCCCTGCTGTAGTCGAGGTTTCCGAAGCTGATGCCATCGAAGAGTGCCTGCACATATTCCCGATAGTCCATGATGCAATTTTCCGCAAACGCTTCCACGCTGTATGTGTACGTCTTTGTCTCCCTGCTGATGGTTGCCTCGATGCTCGCAATACCCGAGCCGATCGCCTTGATGATGCAGGGCAAGAATGCGAAGCCTACAGCGTCCGGGTATTGAATCGTGATATTGTTTGTTGTTGTTGTCTGTCTCATACCGTCTCATTGTTTAGTTTGATACTTCCCACCGACTGGTGGATTAAGAAAATAAGTCTCTGCCCCAGCCTTTTCGTCGTATCGGGCACAACGTTGCTGTACACGTCAGCCCTGCCGCCAGTCCGGTGCAGCTTAGAACCCTTGCTGGCGATGGTGTGTGCGATGGCTCCTGCCATGCTCATATCTCCACGCTCTTGCGGTGTGTACTTGTGCGGTCGCTGGGTCTTGTAGGGGATAGGCGTGCCATGCAGTCCCTTGTCCTTCATCCACTGCCGGATGATGCCACGGAAGCCGTATGGTATCTTTCCTGCCCTTCGTCCGGTCTCCAGTACACCGAATGGCTTGTGTCCCCAGAGGATGGTTTCGTCCTCGCTGGGCTGCTCCACCTTTAGGCTGGCGATGGTGCGCCCCGATGCGTTCTGCCCATTGATCCTGATGTGGTTGATGATAAGTTGCCGTGCTCTCTCCACTTCCTCACGCATGATGAGCGATGCCGCCTTGGGGTCGAATTGAATACCTCCCTTGCTCATACCTCGCACCCTCCTATGCTCTGTGTCAGCTGAAGGGAGTACATTACGCCCGACACGATCGTGCTCAGCCGCTCGATGATGGTCTCGTAGTATTGCTGCCCTTCCAATGGCTCGAACTGGTGCGACTTGTTGATGGCTCGTATCATCCTCGCCCCTGCCAACTTCATTCGGTCGATGCACTCTCCGTTGTCTTCTCCTTCCGCTCCCCTCGGTACGATGTCGAGATAAGCCAGGGCAACGTTCACGGTGTCGTAAACCCTGCCGTTGCGTATCTCTGTCATGCCACTGGCTGGGATGATGCACACGATTGCCGGATAGTTCAGTTTCTCCAGCTTGGTGTCCGCTGTGTCCCAATCTTCAAAAAGGTAGGTGTAGTCCGGTAGCGTGTCTGCTGCCAGCTGCTTTAATGTCTCTCTGATTGTTGCCATAATTATCTAGATTTACGTTTCATTTCTTCCGCTTTCAACTTCTGCAGGTTCCGCTCGTACACGCTTCTCTTGTTGTCCATTTCCATGCACTTGTAGATGCGAAGCCATGGTGTTTTTAATACTTGGTCGTGGTCGCTGATGCCCATTCTTACCGCATACCAGTCCAGCATACCGAATAGTCCGAACCGCAGGGTATCAATGCCTGCCTCCTTCTCCAGTCGTGTTGGCTTCGCTGTGTCTGTGCTTTCAAAGAGCTTGTTGATGCGCTCAACCTCCGCTGTAACCCAGCCGATGAGCATAACGACATCAACCGCCCTAGCCTGCTCCACTTCCTTGTGGCTCAGACCGAGGACGGTTGTCACTATCTGATACAGACTTTCCTCGCTGTCTGATAGCTGGGAAAGGTCTATAAGCTGCCCGATGGATAGCTGGTTGAGATTGTCGGGCACTTGTTTCTCCCCGACAAAAGCTGGTCGTGGCTGCTTGCCGATTTTATAGCTGGTGTGCCTTGCCACTGCCAGCCAGTACTTGAATGTCGTGTTCTTATCCATACGCTTTATAATTTTGTCGTAGTTATTGTCTCAATACGTGCGCCTTAGCCGTTCCGTAGCGAGCCACGGATAGCTTCTTCAAGGCAACGTATCGTATTGCGTCTATACCGTGGTTAAATGCGTCTATAGGCTGGTTCGTGGTCTCTCCATCCCTTGACTTCTTCCACTTGTATTGCTGCATGTTCCCGATGATGCCGTTGCTTCGTCTGGTTATGTTGATGTGGAAACGCTTCAAGATGTCGATGCCGTTGTTGATACTGTCCTTGCCCTTGGTGCTGCCGATTATCCACAGACCTTGGTTGTGTATCTCCTTAATGCTCTTAGGCTCTGCCGAGTCCGCAATGATGAGGTCTCGTTTTGTCAGTCCGTTTTCCTTGCATCGGTCTGCGATGTCTTGGTTCGTCAGCCCCGGCTGGTAGATTTCTTCGTCCACCCACAACTCTCCGTGCGCCAATATAAGGTGCTCCAGTGCTGTCGGGTCGTTGGTAAATCCGAAGTCCAACCCCCAGCAATCCATCTTCCACTCCTCCCTTGGTGGCAACTTGTCAACGATGCCCCAGTTGGTGAAGATAAGCCCGGTTATCTTTCCGGTCAGTCCTCTGGCGTACACTCGCCAAAGTTCGGGGTCGTCAATCTCTTCAATTTTCTTGTGCTCCTGCTCCGTCAGGAATCGGTTGTTTCTGTGGTCGCTCAGGATCAAGCGGCAGTCATCCCTGCCGATGATGTTGTTGTGCACCCAGAACCTTGCGCTTGGGTTGTAGTCGATGAACACCTGCTTTCGGGTTCGGATTGCAAGCTGCCAGAACACTTCGTAGGGCACACCGTTCGCCTCGTTCACGAACAGGTAGTCACGCTTTCCGTTCTTTGCATCCTGCGCATCCTGGTAACTCTTAAACTCGATGATAGAGCCGTTCTTTCCTTTGTAGCTGCTTTCGCTCTTGTTGTTCTTGAACCAGTCCAGCAGCTCTGCCCTTGTGTTCAGGATGTTGTCGAGGTCTCGCATGGCTCCCACCTTCAAGTTCGGGAGGTCTTGACCGCACACCGTGATGATTGCCATCGGATGCTCAAAAGAAAGCACTATAAGACGCTGCATGATGGTGTATGTCTTCCCCGAGGACGTACCTCCTTGGTTTACGAGAAACCTTGGCTTCACGTCCGCATTCGGGGCATACAGTTCACCAATAACGTCAAATAGTGCCATTCTTTCAAACAATAAAAACTTAAAACAAAATTATGGTAAAAAATTATTCTTCGTTCAATCCCTCACGCTCGATTACTTCCTGCTCGCTGGATGCACACTGGTGTCCGGAGTTGATGTAGCGTACCTCGATGCCGCCTTGGAAGCCTGCGTTCAAATCAAGCACGACCTTATCCAGTCCGAGCAACTTGCAGATTTGCGTCTCAGCCTTTAAAATGATGTCAAGGTAGCGTGGGTCTCCGAGTCCTCGCTTCTCAGCATCGTACATTATCGCCTTGACGGTCTCCATCGTTACCTGCCCAGTTGAAGGATTCTCGTTTGGCAGTCCGACTTGCGTCTGTGTCTTGCCGTGGTAGTCTTCCTTGGATTTCTCCCATGCTTCCCAGGCTTCACGTATTACAAGCTTCAACCGTGCCACCTCGCTGGTTATCTTTTCGTCCGTGTCGGTCAGTCTCTCTTCCCTCCACTCCTTCAATAGCCGCTGAATGTCGCAGTGCGCTTGATTGTATTTCGGTCTGTCGAGACGCTTGCGAACCTCTGCCGTGATTTCCCGCTCCGTCCATCCCTTGCGGTATAGGGGTGCGATAATCTGCAGGCGGTTCTCGATGTCGATTTTCTGCGCTCGATGTTTGTTGTTATTACCTTTCGGCATAGGCTTTAGAATTTAGCACCGTTGTAACGGTATATGATATTTCCGTTTACATCCTTACCATCTGGTACCATTGCGCCCTCGAATAGCTTGTATGGGGATTGGCCATTCTGCGGATTATTCCAAAGGTATCTCATGTACTCTGCCATGGTCATCCCCATAAACTTCGCACGCTTCTCGCTGCTGTTGCAGTTATAACCTTGCGCCCTACCCCAATCATACTGATGAAGTTCCTCGATGTCGTGACGCACCTCATTCCAAGATACGTGTCCGTTCTTCTTGGCTAGCTGCAAGGCTTCGCACCATTGCCCCTTAGAATAGTTCCAGTCAGATGGAAGACCACAACAAGAGCCGTTACAGCATAATTCCTTGAAGTGAGCGTCACTTACATAGAAACGCATTCCTATCTTCTCGGTCAAAGCCTTCATATTTCGCATGAAAGGCTCTTTCACCTTTCGGTTTAATCGAAGATAGCCTGTAGATACGGAATACTTCTTGTAGAACGCCATCACGTCAAAGCCACACAATTCATTTAGTTTTGGCATAAATGCCTTCAATGTTGGCGACCGTTGCTCCACACAGAAGAACTCCGTACTCATTGCGCTTGCTCCTCTATTATGTGCCTCTTGTATCAAGTCGAGGTATGTAGGAGTGCTGACACCTATCACGAATGGACGAAGACGTAACGTTGCGCCACCTGCATTTGCATTGGCGATACGCTCTATGGCTGCAAGCCGTTCTATCGGGCTATCTACGCCCCTCTCGATTACATGTGCCTTCTGTTGGTCTAGCGTGATAATAGAGAACTTGAAGTTCCAGTTCTTCTGCCCTCTGATCAAGTCCATGTATCGCTCATCTTTGGTGAACCATGTAGCCTTGGTGGAAAAGCAAAGCGGATAATCTATATCCTTGAAGAACCGAAGAAGTTCAAGCGTCTTGCCAAACTTACGCTCGAAGTTGTCAAACTGGTCGCTCATTCCACCCCACTGCATGACCTTTCGGTCTTTAATGTATGTAGCGAACTGACCAGCGTATTTGTCAGGCTCAGTAAACATTTTTTTGATGTGCTCAACGTTTACTGGCTTCACATCCTTATGAAGGTACGCTTCCTTTGCGCCCCCAAGTGCCCTTTGGAACTGCGCAAAACAATATAGACATCCATACGCACAATTGGAGTACGTGTCAAATGTCATTGGCATGGAACAATCCGCAATCTCATTGCTCCATCTTGGTGACTGATAATATCCCATATTTATTATTTTTTCCATTAAATAATATGCGCATCTTTCTCGGCTTGTTTGCTACCAGAAAGTCTCGCTATTCTTTTCAGCTCTTTTTCGTTATAATCGCTCCGAATGTTCATAATTGCAAATTCAACAAATAATCACCACCTTTCATGCCTACCACATCAAAGCCCTTGCGACAATAGAACTCCGCTCCTTCCTTTGAGCGAGTTTCTATCAGTTTATAGCCGCACTTCCTTGCTTCATCTATGGCCACAGAAAGCAATAATGAGCCAACACCCTTGCGCTGCCATTCCTTGACACAGGCAATCCCAATAATTCGGAAAGCCCATTTGTTCTTAACCGCAATCAGAAATGCCCCCCCATTAAACCATCTACAAAATAGCTTAGATGGCGAATGGTGAAACACAAAGCGTCCATAGCTTACGTCTGCAAGCGTTTGCGACACGCCACTTCTCCTAGCTATGTCCTTTAGCCGCTCTTCATTCCATTCCGTGCGCATAATGTAGTTATTTTTGACGAATCTAGCATCTGTTGCGTTTTCATAAGCTAGGCTAACACTTACCTAGGTGCGCTTACGAAATGCGTTCTCTGACGCTTAAAATCAATTTTCACTTCCATTTTTGTCTTTCAACTCATCGACAGAGTATAAGACTTTATCAATAGAAGCCAGTCCAAGAAGTGCTGCAAGATAATCCCGTTCCTCTGACTTGAAGGTAATAATTATACGTTCCATAGCCGTTTGGTCATCGCCCTCTATCTTTGGCAAGTCATCTGGGGTTAGGTCTTTTCCCTGCAATTCAATTGGCAACTCGTCAGGAGTATCGCCAATGCTACTTTCCGTTTCATCAGGCTCTTGTTGGCTAGAGCCTCCACTTGTAGCATTACTAGTGCCGCCCCAACCTTGCAACTTCCAACTTTCGATGCCCCAATCTTTGAGCAAATCTGTATTCCAACCATTATTGAGCATATCGGTATCCCAGTCTCCAAAGCCCACGTTGTCCTTGATGATGAACTCCTTTTTCTGTGCCTCGGTGAGGTCAGTTGCGTTCACGATGGTCGCAGTCGGGTTCTTGTGCCATCCCATCCAGTACTTCATGAGGTTGGAGATTTCACCCTTTGTGAAGCGTCCATCCTGCTTCAGGATGTCTCGGATTGAATCCTTATCCATCGTCACGCAGTGCTTCAACGCCTTCAGGCGCATATTGCCACCCAACACCGTCATCGTCTCATCAACAACAATCGGACGCAGGCTAAGCATACGAGGGAACACCAGCAACGACTTTACGAGCTTCTGAAACTTCTCGGTTGTGATGGTTCTCGGATTCTCCTTGTTCTCCACCAGTCGGGAGAGTGCGATTTCTTCTGTTTTCATAATCTTCTTTTTTAAGTTTGAAAAATTCTGTTTATTTGATAAACACAGCCGCAAAGATACGACTTTTTCGCTTTAGTTGTTCGTTCTTCGTTCGATTTTAACTTTTCACAACTCTTCGTTTTTCTCATCCATCAAAGGCTCTGATTGTCTTCTGCAGTGTTGTCTGTGGCTTCTTTGGCTTGACCTTGACCGGGTATCCGGCACACACCCATGCCAGTAGAAGTGCGTCTCTCTGGTCTTGGTTCATTCTCGGCATCTTTCCGTCAGAACTCATGAAGTAGGCGATTTCGTCTTGGGTTATTTTTCCGTCCTTGCCCTTCCAGCACTTCTTTAAAGGCTTGATTATCTCGTAGGGGATATTGTAATGCTTGCAGCACTCAACGATGAGAATTCCGGTCTGATGGTTCATTCCGGTAGAGCGTCCGATGGCTGCTGCCTTGACTGCTGTCATGAATCTATTTAGCACATGCCAGTTGCTCTTATTGAGCCAGCCGCCTTCAATAACGACCTTTACCTTCTTGCAACTCTCGTTCATAGCCTTGAGGTAATCTATCAAAGCTGGGAAGTCCATCTTGTAGGCTAAGAATCTTCTATCATAGAAGACTGCACCGACACCGCTTTCGTTGTTGTCTGGGTCGATGCCAATTATAACTGTTCCTTTTTCCATTTCGTTTTACTTTTGTTTTATTTTTGATTTTCTTTTTTTGTTATTTTCTTAAAATTTTCGTTCTAAGCCATTGTTTCTGTGTCTGTGAGTAGTTGTTCGGGTTGCGGAATCCTACGTGCGTGTGTGCGCTTGTGTGCGCTTGTGCGTTAGCTCCCTACTATTCCTATCCTCTACCCTATAGTCCCTTCTCCTTTCATCGTCTTGCTGGCTTGAAACAGAAAAATAGAGGGAGTTCCTGGCAATATGCAAAATAAAGAATATCATATAACGGAACGAGTTTATTTTACAAACACTCCCTCTTTGGATCTGTTACTTCATGTTCCACCTCGCTTTCTTTGTTTAGAGTGGGCAGCGTTGATGGTCTGCCCAGCTGGTTAAATACTTATTTTTTCTTCCCATTGCATTCCTTGATGTTTTGGTGTTCTACATATTGCCTGCGAGGTGGGCAGTACCTGCCGTTGATACAGTTTCGCCCTCCCTCGCAAGCCTTGCATAATTCACTCGCCATAGGCTCTCTAGAATGGGTCTGACGTGAAGGCAAGGTGCTCATTACCCTCGTATGGGGTACACTGAGCTGTTTCGTAACTAAAACCATAGTACAGAGAGTAAACTTGGTATGGGAGCTCTTTCTTTTCCTCTTCTTTGCTCATTCTGAGGAAAATCGCTGGCTCCCATTCTTCTGTATCGCTATCTCTCACAAGAACCTTGTCGAAGGTCTTGAAGGCTGGCTGCCCCTTCGCTTTCTTCTCCCATAGGGTGCAAGCCTCTTGGAACGTGCAATATTCGCCCTCTGTTGCTTCTCGCAGTTCCTCATGCACGCTGATTCGCAGGTCGAAGGCTTGGTCGGTAACGAACTTCTCGGTCTCAATTTCGTACTGGTTTCCGAATGTCAAAGTGTCCTTGCTTTCGTTCTTTCCGATGAGCTTGCCAATAACGGTTACATTGCCATCCTCGTCTTCCTCATCAAAAACGTAGAGTTTGCCGATTTCAAACGCTGGCTTCTCAATCTCCAGGGTTTCGAGGTTCAGCTTTCCACAAAGTCGCTCTTCAACGAATCTGATATATCCTGCTGGATCATCGCTCTTGACCCAATCGGCTGTTCGTAAAATCGAAGGGCGTTTATAATAAAGGGCTTCTTTCTCCTTGACGAATCTTCCGAGAAAGCGTGTCTTCGTCTCATCATCGTATTTCTCGAATGTGCAGGTTCCTTGTAATTTCTCATCGCCTACATACTCAAGCACGTCTCCCTTCTTGAAGAACTTGCTCCAGTCTCTCATTTCTTTGGATGGGAAAAGCAGGGCTTCTCCTCCCTTCATCCATTTGCCGTGCTTGTCGAAGGAGTAAGCTCCGTTCTTATTCTCAGTCCAGATTGCTCTCGATTTCTCCTTGTCTGCTTCAACTGAAATGAACTCAACATTTCCGCACATTGGCGTGTAAAGTGGGGTGCCATCTGGCATACCCTTCAAAATCTCATAAATATCAATATCTTTCTGTTCCATAATCTGAATGTTTTTTATTGTTTATTACTCTTTTTCCATGAGAGATACAGCTTGATGTGTCCGAGTTTCTTGTATAGTTCCACCAGTTCTTGGGTATCGAGCCAGAAATCGGTGTTGCCAACGTAAACGTGATGTCGGTGTTCGTCTGTGATGATTTCTATCTTCTTCATATTCTCTTCTTTTTACCATCCTTAGTAATTGATAATTTTCTGTGTTTTGCGAACCTTGGCAAAGAAATTTTGTATTTCTTCTCTTGTAGCTTCACGATTAACACCTTCTTTCATCCAATTGCCAATACCATTGGATTTCTGAATCATTCCATCAGAATCCTCACCGATAATTACACCATATCCATCAGCATTGATAAAGCCATCATGGATAAACACTTTTCCATCACCATCTACTAAGATAGTACCTGCTTTATATTCACTTAATCTCATATTTCTATCTTTTCTGTAATCATATTCTCTTCTTTTTACTATATTTTTCGCTATTTAAAAAGTTCCAGCTGTGGATGAATGATGTCTGCCCTCTTCTTCTTCGCTGCCCAGAGAAGTAGGTTGGTGTTTTTGGTTCCAGAATTCTTCTCGAGGTCTCTGATGATGAAGGTCAAAGCGTCTTGAACCGCTTCTTTCTCATTACCGTAGAAGATGTTGGTAGCGTCATATCTACTCGGGTAGGCAACTGGGCAAATATAACGCCAGGTCATTCCGTTCTGAACATCGACCCCCCAGATCCAGCCGAACTGCGTCTTGGCGGTCTTTACCTTCCATACCCAGTTGTCCGCACCCTCTACGGAATACTCGATTACGTGCGGATTGGTGCAAACATCATTGATGTTGTACTTGAAGCCTTCGTGCTCTGCGACCGGCTTCTTGATGTCGTAGCCGTTATCGGTCAGCCACTTGAACCAGTCGTCCGAGGTCTTGAACACAATCCCAGCGGCTCTGCATTCGTGGAAAAACAACTCATTCATAATCTTTATTGAAATTTAATTATATCTACACATCCGTTTGTCATTACCAAATCTCCTGGAATGTATTCTAGTTTATCCATAGCTTAGTCCTTTTTATTAACGAGATCCTCATATTCACCAATCGTGAATTCCGTGAAATCAGAGTTGCACTTCTCGGCTCGAATGCTATCATCGAAGAATACAAAGTAACGATCATAGCAACGGAGAAGCTGAGTGATGGAAAAAGAGGCAGCTTGAGGAAGTTCTATGTCCAGTTCCTTCAATATCTTGAAATGATCGGTAACAGCATGGTAAGAGGCAAGCACGGCAGCGATAGCCTTGCCCTGCTTATATCGCTTGTTAGGCGCTACGCAAACGTAACGGCCATCATCAAACAACTGGCTATCTACCTCTCGCCATAACTTCTTATCCAGCTTTTCATATTGCGCAGTCGGCAACCAGATGGCGGTTACTTCGTACTCTCGCAGCAAACTACTGTTAGGCTGATAACCTCGATACTTATAAAACTCGAAGCCTACAGCCTTCTTCACCCTTTCTATATAGGCTTGACGCTCTTTCTCTTCAGCTTCGACAATACCTTTAATGTATTCGTAAGCCTTACTTCCCTGTTTTGCTTCGTACAACATACACTTTACTTTTTACGATGATTAAACTTCTTTATAGCATCCTTCTTAAAAGCTGCCATAATTTTAACTCCCTTGATGTCCAATTCGTTATTTTTCGGGCTTCCAGTCGATGCCCAGCCGCTGCAGAACTCCCTGCTCGTAGAATCTCGCCAGCGAATCCTTGGCTGGCTTGTTCCGTGGATTCTTCTTCAAGTCGTCCAGGTTCTGCTGTATTACCCATACGAACTTGTCGTCTTGGCTCTGCTGGCTCCTTGGCTGCTGGTGCTTGGCTTGCTCGTAGCGTTCCCCGATGCTCGGTCTTGCCGTTGCCGCAGGATCCTGCGCCTTGGCTGCTGCCGATTGCGGCTGCTGGCTTCCTGCTGGCTGCTCGTTGTCGTAGTTGCCTTCAAGAACCTTTGGAAAGTTCGATGGGCACATCATCCAGTCGAAGCTGGCAACCCATCCCTTTCCGTTCTTGCCGTTCATGAAGTCGCTTGCCATTGCCTTGTCGATTGCCTTATAGACCATCTGAACGTCCCCTCCGTATTCTCTTATCCTTGAACGGACGTTACACTTGCGCTGGTCGCTCATCAAGGTCAACCTTCGCATTACGCTGCCCGACTGGTCATGCTTGGTGTTCCAGTATTCCTTGATAGCAGCGAAATCAATCTTGGCGCATCGTTTGGCTGGGTCAACTTTCGGATTTTCCGAAATTGACAAACCTTCTTTAGAAGGTATATTATTATCTGTTTCTTTAGAAACATCATTATCATTATCATATTCATTATCATTATCATAAGGTGAACGTTCGTGCACGTTCGTGTTATTTTCGCACGTTCGTGCACGTTCGTGAACGTTCGTGTTACCTGCTTTTTCTCTTGCCTCTCGCTTTTTTCTTTCTCTTTCAAGTGCAATCTGTCTATTTTTCTCACACTTGGCTTGATACTTGTCTTGATTGCGTTCGATATTGTCCTTGATAAAGGCGAAAGCCATACGCACGACTGGTTCGAGACTGATAATCTCCCCATCCCTTGCGTAGAGAAATATCGCTCTCGTCAGTTGCCCGAGTTGTTCATCGGTTAGTCCCTCGATAAGAGCGTAGTATGATGTGTATAAGATGAATGAATCGTTCATGATTTTATTCCGATAATGATAATTTCTTTTCCAGCTTGCGTTTGAGCACGGTAGCCATCCGGATTCTGTTCCGCTGGCTTGTGTCGGTCGGTGCTGTCACTTTCCCACCTAGGGAAATATAACTCTCCAGTTAGGAAATTATATTCCTTAGGTCGGTTTTTGATATAGTAACGCTTGCCATAAGCCCTGCCTTTACTTGATGAGTAATCTTCGTGCTCCCTGCACCTGCTTGATGTAGGCAGCGCATTCCTCGGGATGGTCTGTCTGAAAAGCCTTGGCATCGAACTTCTCGCTTGCCTTCGGTGCTTTCCACGTTGCCAGCGTCTTGCCGTTACCGTCCACGATGCTCTCTGCGTCCCCGAAGAACAGCTTCAAGTTGTCCTCGATTTCCTTCTGTCTGTTCTCCAGTGCCTTGCCCTTCTCCTTGATGTCCTTCAACTCGATGAGCATATCACAGATTTCGGCTGTGGCTTCAATCTCCTTTCCTGCCTTGTGCAGTGGCGACTTAAGGAGAACGTCTTGTGCGCTGTAGGCTGGCGGCTCTTGGTTGCCCACGATGTAGTCAAGCCAGAACTTGGTTATCTCGTCCCTCATCCATCCGAAGAATTCGGGGTCGAAGTCGATGTCACGGTAGCCGAACTCCCTGCCTGCTGTCAGCCAGGCCAGTGCTCCGTCCTTGTATTCTCCCACTCCGAGGTTCATCTGAAGCTGGCAGAACCAATGCTTCGGAATGTCGTTTGCATCTATCTGCATCTGCGTTGTCTTGCACTCGAGGATGCTCTTGCTCGCTTCGTTGTGCGTTGCCCCGACTCTCCAGAAGGTGCGGTCAGGAGATACACGCAGATATGGCGCATCGGTGTTCGTGATGGTGTAGTCGTCCGTGCTCGCCTTGATGATGTGGCAGTGGCTCTCTCGCTTAAAGAACTGTGCCACGGCATCCTCCAGCAGGTGTCCTGCAACCATCGCAAAGTTCTCAACCTTTGGTGGGTCGATGCCCTTCTTGCGTCTCCACAACTGGTATGGGGTCTCCCATGGGTTCAGTCCCAGTACCGTGCCTGCCTCTGATGCACCTATTCCGTTCGAGCGGTTCTGCAACCACTCCTCTCTGTTCTTGTACTTGATAATCTGTTTCATTGTCTGAATGTTTTTATTTATTCATTAAAAATGTTCTAGCTGCCGTAAGAATAATCGAGCGAACGAATTCATTCCTTTCCATTGCTTGAGCAATTCCGCTTGCGAGGACAATGCTCTTGCCGGAGCAAGCAATATGGAAGTCGCAACCTTGGTTTCCTTCTTCGTCCGTATCTCCAGTTGTCTCAGATGCTATCTGCAAAAAGTTTCTGCCTTCCTCGTCTTCCTCAGCCCATGCCTTGTAACCTTCTGCGGTTCTATCGAAGTACTTGTCGATGGTGCTCTCGTGTCTCTGATTGTTTTCTTTTACTGCCATAATTTTCACGCTTTGAAAGTTCTACATCGGATTGTCTGTCTTGAGCTGTAATCTGCCATCCTTCTTTGATGCAGATTCTACTGGCATGTGCCACGTTGATCCAGCCTTGCCTGCTGGCATAACAACCTCTACATAAACGTCCCCTTTTAGACCTTTAATTGCTTCTCTTAATTGTTTTACTGTCATATTACTGAATGTTTAAAAGTTGCCACGGCTTCCCTTGGTAGGTTATGATGGGAGCCCACCCCATAGGTTGCACCGTGGCGGTTCGGGATATTATAATAAAATGGCTTATTTCTTCGCTGCCGTACCAGTCTTGCCCTGACTGCGGCTCATCGCCTGCTGCGCCTTATTCTTGGCATCGTCGGCTGCTGCCCGCGCCTGCTTTGCGATGGCTTCCTGCTGCTTCGGCTTCTTGAAGGTCTCCTCTACGGTGGTCGTGCCTTCCCTGATGGCGTTGTACACACCGCCAAGTTTCTGAATGTCCTCTGCCGTGACTTCCTCGGCTGATTTCCTGCCCAGGTAATCCAGCAGCATGAGGTCTGTTACCTGGTAGGCTTGGAAGCAGCCTACGCAGCTTTTCCACTGGCTCTTGACTCCAGTCTTCTTTATGTGTTCGAGAGCCTTCGCCTGCACCTCATTGACTACGCTCGAAATCAATACCTGCGGCACGACCTTGCAGATTGCGTTACGCTGTGCGATTGCCACAGCTGCATTGCCGACTACCACCTGCATGTCCTGCGAGAAGGCGTAGCCCTTCGATGTCAGAATGCTGCGTTTCACTTCCACCGAGTAGGCAACGTTGCTCTCGAGGTCATGGCAGACGCCCTGCGCCGTGATGGTCTTGCCATCGTTGGCGATGATGCGACCAGCAATGCGGAGGTTTTTCCAGCAGGCAGAAATGATTTCTGTGAATCTCACGCTGGGACCCTCGATGATGGAAACCTGCCCATCCTTGCCCTTGCGCTCCAAGTGATAGAAGCAGTTGTATGCCACATCATCGTCCATCGCTGCCAGTGCTACCATATTCTGCTTGCACTGTATGATGTCTCGAGGGAACTTGTGCGCTGTGGCAATCTGTCCGTCAATCTCCGAGCGGTTGATGGCTTCCAGCATTTCGCCACCGCTTACTTGAATAATCTCATTATCCATAATTCGTTAAATTTTAAGTTCAACATATCTTTTAATTAACTCTAGCGGAAGGCTGGGGATTCGAACCCCAGTTTGCTGCCAAAACTTATCCCACCATTGCCTGCTGCCGATGGACGCCCTTCCGTTGCAGGACGCACGCTGTCTGTTTCCGCATTTTATTATATCGCTTGAATTAGATAACCTTTAAAATGAGTTTTGCGTGCGCCCTTTGCCCTGCCGCTGCAGGGATTTAAGTGTAAAATAACCTTATAACTATCATATCATTTATGAAGCCTAAACAAGTTGATCCATAAGAATGTCGAGCCTGCTTTCGCTGAAAGCGTCCATCGGGTCTTGGTCTGCGTACTGGCTGTTCTCCTCCAACCAGTCGTCCATCACGTCTTGATAGTTAACGCAGCCCTCGATGGCTTCCTCCAGACGCTCGCTTTCGTTGTTGCTATTCTTGTGCGTCACGACAGCTGCGTTCCCGGTTCTGTCGCACCATACGCAGATGTCGCCTGCCTTTGTCTTGATGTCTATCCTTGCAACCGCTGGTTGCTGTGGCTCACGGTCTATCTCCTGCCAGATGGCTTCGTACATCTTCTTCCTGCACTCTTCGATAATATTCGGTCTCATTTTTCACATCCCTTTCTTCTTTTAATACATTCTGTTATATATTTATCTTCTGACCATTTTCTGCAACAACTTCTTTGTGACACAGTGTGATAACCCCTTGAACACCACCCTTCTTTTGTACCACATGTAGCCTCAAACCATTCACAGTTCTCACAACGCTTTATTTTAATAAACATGTTCATCCTTTGTTTAAATAGTTGAAGAATGTCAGACGTGCGTCCGCAAGCGTCTGCTTGTTGAACTCGCTCATCGGGAGTACTGGTATTCCGTCCAGTGATAGACAAAGCATATTGTCGAACTCCCTAACCTGGATGCGTCTTTCAGCTTCCTTCATAGTTGCCAGTCGCTTGCTGTCCTTTCGCTCCTGCTCCCACTTGGCGGTAAGCTGCTTCGCTTTTTCGTAGGCATTCATCATAGGGCAATCCTCCAGACTTTTTTAATCTCGCTGCCCTCGAAAACCTTGCGGTTGTCGATTCTGCGGAACTTGACCTTAATCTTTCCAGCCTGCAACCATCTGCGCAGGGTGTTGCGATGTATGCCCAGTACCTTGCAGGTCTCTGTCATTGTGTATCTGCCTGCATCAGCTACATTTGGTTCTTCGTTCGTCATAACTCTATGCCCTCCAAAAGATTAAAGTTAGTAACATGGTGACAAATACCAGGGATAATACTTCGTCACTTGTGATAATCTCGATAAACTTCTTCATACGCTCTGAATGTTTAAATTGGTTCGACTTGATTACTTTCGCACGGCTGCACGTCTCTTCTTTGGTGTAATCACTCCAGCCTTGATAAGACAGACACGCACGTTCTGCTGGGTGCAACCAACATGCTGCGAAACTGCGAGCATTATTCTACTGTCCGATGTCTCGGCAGGTGCCTTTGCTCGGAAATCTGCAAACATCGCTATGATGTTCTTCTTTCGTTCGTCCTGCTGCTTCTGCAGCGGTGTTCGAAAATCGTAATTGAAATTTTCTCCCATTTTATTTGTATTTTAAATTATTTTCTTTATCTTTGCAAATGAGTTTTTAAACTCGTTCTGTAATTCGGTTGCAAAAATACAATAAAATATTTATATTCACAAACATTTGTGTTTATATTTATAAATTGTTTACTTTAGTTTTAATTTATTTAGAATTAACTATGACTGGTGAAGAAATGAAAACATATTTGAGGCAGAGAGGGTTATCTCTTGCTTCTGTTGCTGAAGAACTGGGCACAAGCCCACAAAATCTGAATGGCAAGTTAAAGGCTAAAAGTCTGAAATCGGACTTTATATCTGCAATAAAGGCAATCATCGACAGATGCGCCCCTCCCCTCCCTGCTGAGATGGAAGAGGCTGTTTTCGGTTCAAACGTCAATGGTTCGAACAGTTCCAACGTTTCCAAGTCAATAGGTAGTGATGCTGCCTTGGCTGCTGAGAATAAACTGCTGCGAGAACAGAATGAGTTCCTGCAAAGTCAGGTAAAAACGCTGCTTGCCATTGTCGGGCAGAGATAAAAATAATTAACTATATTCTAAGCAAAGATGAAAGAGGAGGATTTCATAGAGCGGAAGGAGAAGAAACTTCTTGCCGCCCTCGGTAAAAGCTGGCTATGGAAAGCCAGCAGGTTAATAATTGGCATCATCCCTCCAGTTGGTGCGCTTGTAATGCTGATCCACTGTTCCCTGCTCTACATGGGCTATAGGGAAAAACTCGCAGAGTGGATATTCGACTGCTCTCTCTTCGGCTTCATCGCCTGGATCATCGTCAGCCTTGCCTATGGCTTCTGCTGGGTGCATCGAGCGTTCGCTACATACGGAGTGCTGATTTCGTTTTGCATCGACTTCCAGCGTTCCTTCGGGTTCGGTGTCTTGCGCCAGCCGATGCACCTGCTGATGGTCGCCCTAGGGCTGCTGCTCTTCTTCGTCTTCATCAAGAAAAAGGCTTGGAATGAGTTCTACGACAGAAATATAAATCATTTAAACGAAAAATAATATGAAAAAGATAACAATGCTGTTTGCGCTTGCGCTTATATGTGTGTGCGTGCGTGCGCAACATACGGTTTACTGCGAGATAATACAATTTAATACTGGAACTCCAAAGGCTCTCATTGTTGTTGATTTCGGAAATAAGGGAGCTGATGAGATAGTCGATGAAAATGGGAAGAAGGCAAAGTTCAAATCATCGGTTGATGCGCTTTCATACTTTGAGAAATTAGGATGGTCTGTTGTGTCAGCTTACTCTGTTGTAGCATACAATGGGTTGGCAAACGTTCCAACGGTTCATTATCTGCTGCAAAAGAAAGTTGCTTCATACGATGAGAAAATGTATGGAATCCGTACAAAGAAAAGTGAGCCAAAAAAGAAAATAAGCCTTAGCGATGATGGGTACTTTGAATAACCTTCTCGCCTACGAGGAATACCTGCCAGTGCTCACCCCTTCCGAGGTGGATAGGCTGCTGGCTTCTCGTCCCTCGCTGGCTCAGTTGCAGGATTGGTCGCAAAGATTGAGTAATCATCGGGCAAGGCTGGAAAATGTTTTCAGCCGAGCCTACAAAAAGTTAAATGAATAATATGGAAGATAAAAATCTGATGTCCGCTGATGTGGATATAGCCGTGCGCTTCTTTGATGCCCTCGACCGCTTGAAGGCTGACGGCTGCATAGGCGGTCTTAAGACGATAACGGACCGGTACGGTCTCAACCGCTGGAACGCCATATCCCTTCGAGACAAGCCTGCCGAGTGCTACGGTCGCTTCCGTCCGTCCTGGGTTCAGTTCCTGGTCCGTGATTACCATGTCAACCCATACTGGCTGCTCCTTGGAGAAGGTGATTTCTATTCGGCTGGTTTCAATGCTGAAATAGTAAAAAAACTGCAAGCCGCCTGCAAAAGCAAGAAGAAGCCTGCGTAACTTTCATATTCTCAACTCGTTGCAAATACTTCTTGTATTTTTGCCATAAATT
>ERZ1023666.97-NODE-97-length-40221-cov-103.605512_pt1 | contig 40221 bp, 45 predicted proteins | sample MGYA00380341_ERZ1023666 | MGnify/ENA primary metagenome ERZ1023666 (study PRJEB33179, sample SAMN07448983) | human gut metagenome | biome: Human-gut; feature: Human associated habitat; material: Faeces | host: Homo sapiens | place: India: Bhopal | collected...
CTATGAAATCGGATATTGATATCAAGGATGATGTGTACAACATTATCTCTTCTTCGAAATTAAAGACTGCTGTAACTGGTAGTCTTTGCAAGCGAGGAAGACCATTCTATGGAACAGGAGCAACTGGCAAGGAAGATATTTGCATCTCTGTGCTAGCAAATCAAACCTCGCAAATCCAAGAAGCCTTCGTGAATGTAAACATCTACGTTCAAGATCAAGCTATCACAAAGAAAGGCAATACCCGAAAGGAAGAGAACACGGCAAGGCTCCGTGAGTTATGTCAACTCTCCTTCTCTACCTTCGAAGCAGTTCATGGATCGGATTTCCGCTTATCTATGAGTGAACAGAGGGTAATAGCTTGCGAGGGCACAAGTGAGCACATCATTAATAACAAATTATTGTATCAAACTATAAACGATTAAGATTATGTCAGTAACAACATGGGGAAAACCATCCATCTATGTTCGTGACCTTAGTGCTGCAACCAACAACTGGAATAAGCTTGACACTCCAAAGCAGGACACTACCCAGTTGAACCCTACCAAGGGCGATACAACAGAAGCTAAGGAGGAAGGTGGTGGTATTGTCGATTCCAAGACTACTAAGTCCACCTACGAACTCGTTTACCAAGAGTTTATAAAGAAGGGATTACCTCAGCCTTTCCCTACCATTGATGGACTTATCGAAGGAAACTACGCTATCGCTGTTCAGCCGGAAGATGCAGAGAACCCTGGCTGCTATATCGGCAAGTCAACCGTAAGCGTGGAGGAGTCATATTCTTCAGCGGATGGTGCTTTGATGCAGTACACCCACAAGGCTCTTGTGCCAGAGGGTGACGAAGTAGCAAAGACCACCAACAAGAAGGGTGAGACCGTATATTGTCAGTTCCGTTGGCGCATCATCACAGCCAAGAAGGCTAAGGGAAAGACAGACGAATACGTTCTTACATTCAAGCATCCTGCAGGTGCTACAGACACAGAAACGGAAGTAACCGTTCCAGCAAACGGACAGGTCGAAGGTGACGTTTAAGGCAATATGTTGATTTCTTCTCACCCTTCAGCCGATTGAGGGTTATCAGTCGGCAACCTACCCAAGTAGCTCAGTTGGTTAGAGCGAGACCAAAGTCCGTCACATAAAATCCAGTTGGTCTTTAAAAAGCTGGTTGAAAGACGCAGGTTCGAGTCCTGCCTTGGGTGCTAACAAATATTATTAGCTTATGAAGAATGACATCGAAATTGGCACAAAGATAGCCATGGTGTTAACAGATACACCACTAGGCATACAGGTAGGTAGAAGGCACATGTTTATCTACCCTCAGACTTTAGGCAAGATGTATTTGACAGCTCCACTGATTAAGCTGCTAGGCATCAAAGATGATAATCTAAAGCTGAATCCGCTTATCGAAGCACTCCGTGTAGTAAGTGAGAATCGACGTCTCTGTTGTAAGCTAATAGCCTACCACACCCTTCAGAAGAAATCCGATATGCTCAGTTCACGCATATTGAAGGCAAGGGAAAACATCATCTTCAAGTTCTGTGATAACGATGATATAGCTACTCTTCTCATCACCATACTCTCAGACAACAAGCTTCACGACATCATCACGGAATGTGGGATAGACAAGGAAACGGAGCGTATGGAGAAGATAAACAAAGCCAAAGACTCCAGTAATCAGTATATCTTTGGTGGCAGAACCATTTGGGGCTCTCTCATTGACGCAGCTTGCGAGAGATACAAGTGGACCCTTGACTATGTTCTGTGGGAAATCTCATACAACAACCTCACGCTTATGATGAAGGATAAGATAACTTCCATCTATCTATCCGATGAGGAAAGAAAGAAGGCTCACATTCCATCAGCAACAGAGAAGGTCTTCAGCGGAGATAACAAAGAGGACATCATGGAGCTGATCAGACAGAGCGAAGAGAATCCAATTTAACCTCCAACACAAAAAGTAAAGAATAAAGGTTTGGCTGAGGAGGTGCACCTTTACGTAATTGACAGAATAAAAAAATGGCAAGTATCAAGTTTGACATAACAGGCGATAATTCATCCGTACTGAAAGCCTTTCGAGGGGTGCAGGATGGAGTATCACAGACAGCAAGAGTAGTCGAGCAGCAGGGGCAGAGCATTGAGAATGTTTTCAATCGCATCAAGTCTGTTGCATCGGTGGCTTTCGCTGGCTTTACGGCAAAGGAAATCATCAGCACACTGGGTACTGTCCGAGGAGAGTTTCAGCAGTTTGAGATTGCCTTTGAAACCATGCTCGGTAGCGGACAGAAGGCAAAGGGAATGATTTCGGACCTCGCCAACCTTGCTGCTACTACTCCTTTTGACATGAAGGGTGTGGTAAATGGCGCAAAGCAGCTCCTTGCATACGGATTTGCAGCCAACGAGATTACTGATACCATGAGAAGGCTCGGTGATGTATCTGCAGGATTAGGATTGAACTTGCAAGACCTCACATGGCTCTATGGTACCACGATGGTGCAAGGTCGATTGTTCACAAGAGACTTGATGCAATTTACGGGTCGCGGTATTCCTTTGACAGAGGAACTAGCCAAGCAGTTCGGAGTTACCAAGGATAAGGTTTCGGAATTGGTGACAGCAGGTAAGGTAGGTTTCCCCGAAGTCAAGAAGGCTATCGAAAGTCTTACCAATGAAGGCGGCAAGTTCGGTGGATTGATGGAAAAGCAATCTCACTCTATTACGGGTCAGATAAGCAATATCCAAGATTCCATCGAAATGGCTATCAATGACCTCGGCACACAGACCGAAGGCTTGATGAATGATGCTTTGGATATCACATCTAAGGTTATCGACCATTGGAAGGAGATTGGTGAGGTTATCCTTGCAGCCGCATCTGCCATTGGTCTTTATAAGGCAATGGCAGTTAGTGTAGCAGCCTTTGAATCAGCAACAACAAATGCAGGATATGCAGCCGAGTTGTCAGCTCTTGAATCTTTGCTCCCTATGAAGGAAGAAGCGAAGAAGACAGACCTCGAAGAAGCGGTGGCTAAAGGACAACTTTCTGCAGCACAGGCAGAGCTGGTAGCATCTAAGCGTGAAGAGGTCGCGGCTTACGTTGCCGAACTACAGGCGCAGGCAAAAGCAAAGGCAGACGCAGCCACCGCAGCCGCAGAGGAAGTGAAGGCATTGGAGAACAAACTTGCAATGCAGGACAATGAGGTCCAATCACTCCAAGATGCTTACGATGCTCTGCAATCCTATACAGATGGGCAGAAGGTAGAGACAGCAGAAATCAAACTCAACACTGCCGTTAACGAAAGGAACACCATCGCAAAGCAACTCCAAACGGCTAGAGAAACTGCTGCAACCGCAGCCACAGAAGCAAATACCGCAGCCAATGCGGCTAACACCGCATCCCAAGGCTTGAATACCGCAGCTACCGCAAGAGACACCGCAGCAAAAGGAATATGGGCACAGGTCACCATTCTCTGCAAAAGGGCACAGGACGCATGGAATGCTTCTATGTTCTCAAGTCCTCTTTTTTGGATAGCTGCCACCATCGCAGCAGTAACCTATGCCGTATATAAGCTTGCTACCGCAGAATCAGCACATGAAACGGCAGTAAGGAAATCCAATGAAGCATGGGATGAGTTTGATAGCAAGGTCAAGGAACGTCAGCAGAATATCGAAAGCCTTATCAAAACTATTCAGTCTGAGACAGCTACAGAATACGAGAAGGCAGAAGCTTACCAAAAACTCTCCAACCTCGCACCTCAGTTAACTGAGCAATACTCACAAGCTCAACTAGCATCTGCCGACTTTGCTAAGACGCAGAAGGAAGTTGCCGAGAGCATGGATGAGTTGAAGTACGACAAGGCAGTTGAGGAAGTTGAGAAGTATCGAAAGAAGGTTGAGGAACTTCAAATGCAACTCAGAGCAGACGCAGCCAATGGCGGTCAAGGGGGCATCACTATCTCATCACAGATAAACCAAGCCAAAGAAGACCTTGACCAAGCAGAAGAAAAGCTTTCCAACATCATCCAACTTCGAGACCAAGCAGCCGAGAATGCAAAGCCTATCGAAGTCCGCTTACAAGAAGCACAGGAGAACGAAAGTGTACGTCAAGAAATCTTTGACTTCTATGATGAAGCAATCAATTTGGCTAACGATTGGCAAGCAGCCAACGAAACCATCAACTACGCCACAGGCGAGAGTAGATTGGATGCGTTCATCAATAAGGCTCAGAAAGAGATAGCAGGTCTTCGAGAAGACATCAAGAAGAATCCTGCTGATCTGAATCTCCGCATGCAGGAGTCTGAGAAAACAAAGGTTCTGAACAACCTCTTAGCGATGAAGCGCAATTGGGCGGTCACAGGAGCTACGACTATTCCTTTGATTTTCAAGGCTCAATGGAACACCGCCAAACAATCCCTCAACCAAGCCAAAAGAAAAGCACAGGCTTTAGGTAATGCGGGTTCTAGGGAAACCTATCAGCAGGCTTACAACAGGACGCAGCGTGAATACTACGCAGCCAAGAGGAGGGTTGCTGCTATGGAGAGAAATAAGAGCAAATACACCGCCGCTCAGTACGAAACCGCCACCCAAAACTTGAAAGCAGCCAAGGATGCCTACTCGAAGCTAGGTGGTGATGTAAGCGGAAGGGCAGCAAAAGCCGCAGTTACAGCTCGTAAGACTCGCATCAAGGAAGAGAACAAAGCTATCAAAGCCCAGGAGGATTTAAACAACCGCTTGAAGACTTTGCAGCAGAAAAATACAGATGAAACTATCTCCCTCATGCAGGAAGGCACGGAGAAGAAGATTGCCGAAATCAAGAACGACTATGCCAAGCGCAAAGCCGAGATTGACAAGCAGGAAGCAGAGTTCAAGAAGAAAAACAAGGAAGCTGGCAAGAAAGTAACCCTTACCTCTGCTCAGTCCAATGCCCTCTCCAAGGCTAGAGACCTCGCTACCCAAGAGTACAACAAGAAGCTTGATGAGGTCAACAGGGAAGCCCTCACCTCTATGCGTGACTACTTGAAGGAGTATGGTTCACTCTATCAGCAAAAGCAAGCCATTGCCGAGGAGTACGAAGAAAAGATTGCCAAGGCTCAGACACAGGGCGAAAAGCTCGCTCTTCAGCAGCAGAGAAAGAAGGACCTCCAAACCATCGAGATAAACGCTATCAGACAGAACATTGACTGGGGAAGCATCTTCGGAGACTTCGGTGCTATGTTCAAGGACCAACTGGAACCAACAATAAAGAAGTTGCAGGAGCTGTCCAAGAGCACAACCGATGTTAACGAACAGAAGACCATACAGGAGCTTATCTCTAAGTTACAAGGCTCTGCCACCGTATGGGATAGTGACATCTTCAAGAAGGTTTCGGACGACATCAACTCCTATCAGTCAGCCATGCAGGGCTATATTGACGCACAAGAGCGAGAGATTGAAGCCACGAAAGCTGTCACCAAGGCGCAGGAAGACCTCGCCAAGGCTAAGAAGAGCGGTGACAAGACAAGTATCAGCAAAGCTGAAGGCAACCTCTCTAGAGCGCAGAACGTACTCGCTACCGCATCTAACAACGTTCTAGAGTTTGGTTCCTCTGTTCAGAAGGCATCATCAGACTTACAGACATCTGCACAGAAGGCGGTTTCTCAGTTCCAGCAGCTTGAAAATGGTTTGCAGGGTCTCACATCGGGGGCACTCAAAGACATAGGAAACTCCATTCTAGGGCTTGACAAGCTTTTCGGGGGTACTATGCAGAAGGACGTTGCCAACACTCTAGCAAAGGGAATCCAAGGGTTACTCGGCAAAGACAGCGACGCAGCCAAGGCTCTGACGAAAGCTTTAGGGGATAGCGGTATGGCAGGTGAAATAATCTCCGCAGTACTCGGCATCCTCGATATTCTGAAAGATGGCTTCGGAACACTCATAAGCAACCTCATGGAGACGGTCTTTGGCGCAGTAACGGGCATCCTTGATGATGTTTTGTCGGGTGACATCGTTATGAAGCCATTGAAGAGCATCGGGAACAATGTTTCTCATATCCTCAACACGCTTTCATTCGGTGGATTCAATAGTCTGTTCGGTGGAGACGGAAATGCCAAGAAGGTCAATGATACCATCGAAAGACTGACAGACAGAAATACCCTCTTGCAGCAATCCATCGAGGATTTGACTGACGCAATGGAAAACTCCTTTGGCTCCAAGGCAACCTCATACTACGAGCAAGCCTATAAGAATCAGCAGGAGACTAATCAGAACTACCTCGACATCGCAAAGGCGCAGGCAAGCTATCACGCTTCTCACGGCTCATGGAATCGCTATTGGAGCGGTTTCAGTAGTAATGAGATGGATTGGATCAAGAAGAACGTCAAATCAGACTTCAATGGCGACCTCTTCTCCCTTAGCCCAGAAGAGATGAAGCTCCTTCGTGGCAACGTTTCCATTTGGGAGCATATCGAGAACACAGGAAAGGGTAACTATGGTGGGCGTCTGACGGAGAAGCTGAATGACTACATAGACCAAGCGGGCAAGCTGGAAGAGTTGTCAGAGCAGTTCAAGGAGAACCTTACTCAGATTTCCTTCAGTGGAATGAGAGATAGCTTTTTGACGGACCTTATGGACATGAAGAAGGATGGTAGCGACTTTGCTAGCGAAATGGCAGATGATTTCGCAGAAAAGATGCAGAAGTCCCTTCTCTCTTTCAGTATGGAAGACCTTATCAATGGAGACTTGAAGAAACTCTACGATGATTGGGCAAAGGCTATGAAGGATAAAAACGGAAAGCTAACCAAAGAAGATGTAGATGCATTCTACAAGCGTTACGATGATATAGTCCAGGAAGGATTGAAGAGACGTGACGAGTGGGCGAAGGTGACAGGCTACACTGGTTCATCATCCTCATCACAGACCGCAACAAGCGGAGGATGGGCATCTATGGGGCAAGATACAGCAGACGAGCTGAATGGTCGCTTCACCGCCCTGCAGATTGCAGGAGAGTCAATCGCTCAGAACATGACTACCACCATATCTCAGATGGAGAGCATCGTTACACTCGGAATCTCAACCAATGGCGCGGTATTGGAGATAAGAAACATGATGATTATGACAAACAGCTACCTCGAAGACATCGTGAAGTATTCAAAGCTCACCTATAATGACTTCGGAACAAAGCTGGATGATATGAACAGAAGATTAAAGGATATTTGACCTCTATAGGCTTTTCGCTTGTCAGCCCTTACAACTATACTCAACAATAGCAAAAGCGGCTCACAGCGAAGCCTACGAGGTTATTTAATGATTAAATAGTTATGCTTAATGGACAACTTTACATCAATGGCAAGGATGCCTACCTTACGTGGGGCATCTTCTTAGACGAAACCGCCCTCAGTACGCTCATGACCCCTGCACCAAACAAGGAGTTCATCAGCAACAAGTATCGTTCAAAGGACGGAAAGTCAGTTATCAAGCACAATCCTAGATTGGATGAGAGGGAGATAACGCTGCCGTTCAATATGACCGCCAAGGACTCAGATACGTTCATGATGAACTATGCTAGGTTCTGCGAGGAGGTTCTTGCCAAGGGGGAGTTGGTTATCCGCACCCGATTTCAGCCTAATGTGTGGTATCGGTGCATCTATCTCTCCTGCACTCAGTTTAGTCAGTTCATTCGGGAAATGGCAAAGTTCAGTCTAAAGCTCAACGAGCCAGACCCTAGTGACAGAGGTGAAACAAGTAAATATGCAAGCTCATGATCCAGATTAAGAGAAATAACAAGGTATTCTTCACGCTAGAGGACTTCGGTGAGGGCTCTAAGCTGTCATATCAGCTTATGGACCACCACTATATCATCTTGAAGTTCACAACGGCAACGCCAATCTATTTCGAGATTGGTGACTCCGTGGAGATTCCCGACTTCGGCTACTTTGAGCTTACCTCATCATACTTCCCTAAGCATAATGATAGTGATGGCTACGACTACGAAATGCAGATGGATGCCTACTATATGTCTTGGAAGAATAAGCTTTGCAAGTATCGCCCTCAGCACGGAGCCAACGAGACCTCCTTCAACCTCACTACAACGGTAGGTGTGCACATGAACGTTATACTCGGCAACTTAAAGGCGCTAGGTCTTACGTACAATGGCAAGGATTTCTCCGTTGACTACACTACGTACAACAACAAGGCTTTCGATGTACAGAAGAGATTCTTGATCGAGTACGGCTCTATCAGCATTCTCGATGCTCTCAACGCCATCTGTTCTGAAGACGCACTCAACTGCGAGTGGTGGATAGATGGTTCCATCATATACCTTGGATATTGCGAAATGGAAGGACAGGCAACATTCGAGCAGGATGTTAATGTTCTGTCTATGTCCTATTCGGAATCTAAGTCAACTTATATCACGAGACTGTACGCATTCGGCTCAGACAGGAATATTCCGAAAGGATATTTCACTGGTGCCGATGCGGACGTCACTACCGATGGTGTAGCTACCGATTATCTCATGCTTCCAAACAAGGAAGTGGATAGTGATGGCTTCTACGCCAAGGATGGCTACCTGGAGAACGTGAATGTCGTGAAGAACGACAAGCAGGCTATCGAGGGTGTCGTGATGTTCGAGGCCGAATACCCGAAGGTTGAATGCAGGGTCAGCAGAATCAAAACATACGATAGCACTGTTGATAACGATGATGGAACTAAGACTACACAGACGTTTTGGCAGGTCGGTTCAATGGACTCCTTCGCTGAAAGCTTTGAAGCTAGCTGGATAAAGAGCAACCTCACTCTTGGTATCAAGTTCACTAGCGGTGCTCTCATGGGTATGGAGTTCGATGTTAGTTTCAAGATTATCGACAAGGAGAACTTTTTCGAGATAGTGGCTAACGACACCTACGGAAGAACACTCCCCGATAGTGTCATGTGTCCGAAGGAAGGTGATAGGTTCTTCCTGTTCAACTGGGACGCAACCAAGATTACAGATACGGACCTCATCCCTACAGCTCAGTTATCTCTGTTCGATAGAGCGAAGCAGTACTATCAGAAGACCATGATCAGCAACTCAAACTTCACCTGCACGATGGATGGTGACAAGTTCTACAATGATGGGACATACGATTATCATCCTCTCGGTGAACAGGTAAAGCTGATTAATGATATGTTTGCGCAGGTGGATGCGGATGGCAAGCACTACCGAAACTCTCGTATCATCGGAATGGAGATACCTTTGGACATACCTTACGACCACCCTCAGTACACTGTAGGAGAAAAGGCTGCAACAAGCCGGTTGGGTAAGTTGGAAGACAAGGTTGATTCCATTAAGGTGAATGGAATGCAGATAGGCGGCATGGGAAGCGGTAATGGTAGAGGTGTCTATGTTATTGGCATGAACGACACCACTCCTGCATCCGATAGTAACGTTTATTCTGCTAGACGATCGAGGATGGAGTTTCTGTCCAGGCTCTACGATGGAACCGCAAAGGGGACTGTGACTTTCGAGAAGGTTCAGAAATTCTTGCAAGGATTGTTCCTTGGCAACGGAAACAACTATAGCATAGACGGCAACGGCAACGCTATCCTCTCTAGTGTATTGGTGAATCTCTTGAAGTCACTCGACTTTAACGAGGCAGAGCAGAGCGGATTTGCAATCAAGCAGAGAAGCGATGGAAAGTATCAGATGTTGCTCACGGATTTGATAGTTTGGGGAAAGGCTATCTTCAACACCCTCCTTATTCGGGAACTCAGCTACGTTGGAGGTAACATCGTCCTCTCCCCTGCTGCTGGCAAGATAAGCTACATCAAGGAAGTATATAGCGAGATAACAAATGAGCTGATTGGCTGGAAATGCTATCTCTTAGCCGATGATGGAACGACCGCCACTATCAACTCGTTCAAGGTGGACGACCAAGTTAGGTGCAAGACATTTAACATCAAGGCTGGTGTCTATGATAACGTCAGCAACAAGGACTATTGGAGACTTGTCACAAAGGTATCAACAGAGAATGAGGCAATTACCGATGATGAAGGTCACGAACTCTATGACGGCAAGAAGTTCGCTTGGATTCAGATAGCCAAAGACAACTGCATGGAAGGCTCTGATATTCCTGCTGCTGGTGATACCATCGTCCTCATGGGTAACAAGACTAATACGAGCCGCCAGCATCTGCTGATGATGGAGACCGAGGGTGATTCCGCACCTTCGTTCACTATGTACAGAGGTATCAACTCATACTCTCTCAAAGGGAAATCAATCTTCGATGTAGGATTCAACGGCATCAACATCGTGTCGAAATACTACCACTTGACGACCGTTGACGGCGAGAAGATTTGGACACCTATCTATCGTGGCGACTGGAAGGAAGGTACGGAATACGACTACTACGACCAAGTAAGTTGGCATGGCACGATGTGGCTATGTATCGTTTCAGACGGTCAGACCACAACGGAAGAACCTACTGCTGATTCCAGCTATTGGAAAGCTATGACAGAGATAATTCCTGTAGAGATTTATTTCGAGCATGACTTTCAGCAAGGATTTGCTTACGGCAGAGAAGGGGAAATCAGATGCAAGGTATATCGTGGTATCGAAGACTTGACATCATGCGTAAAGAAATGGAAAATCGAGCGTAAAAGCGATGATTCCGTTAGTGATTCCGCTTGGGAGTTGAGAGATAAAGTAAAGAACTTTAATGGTACGATTTCACTTATATGCTCGCAAGATGTTTCTGTTGATGATTTCGGCAAAGGAAGAAAGGTAATCTTCACTGTGACAGCTATAGGTGATGATAAGAAGCAGCTCGCACAAGAGAAACTTACTTTCACATAGTAACAATAATTTAAATGACAAGATTATGAAATATATCATTTGTGATAAAGTTGTAGCAAGCAACTATGGATTCGACCCCATCACGCACAGAGTGTTAGGGGCACTAATAATTCTGAACGAGAAAGAAGTAACTTTCTGCACAGCCATTGAAGGCAATAGTTTGGAAGAGAAAGCGGCAAACATCAAAGGTAATATCATGACCGAAGATGGAGTAAAGGATTTTATTAACAATTTGTAAATAACACAATATGGGTGGTTTTGTAGCAAGAGGTTCGAATGTAATCTCACGTATCATCAATGGTGATACTCTTTATTTTTACTTGGAGTTAGGTGATAACCCTCTGTATCAGTCTATTGACCCAGACAACCCTAGCAATGTGTTCCCTGATTGGGAGACAAACGAAAGTAGTCAGCCAACTGTCAAGCCAGTTTGCTCCAGCGCAATGAATGGAGAGCTGAATCTTACAGAGCATAAGTGGTATTATAATGGCTCTCTTATCATCTTCGGAGCTACTAATAATGGTTGGGCTACAGAGCAGACACTTGAACGATTCAAGTATAATGTCACTGACGGAACAATTAAGATTGTGAAGAACTTGGCGAGTGTAAACAACTTATCGAATGATACATTGAGATACGAGGGTGTAGCAGACCTTGATGGAGTTAACTATCCTCAGAAGAAGGCTATTGATATTCTCATTCAGCGTTCTTCGGCATCGGCATTCCAAGGATTCATTCGTGCAAATCCAGGTCAGCTTAGCGAGAGCGTTACAGAAACAACGCTTACCACGCAGTTATCAAATGGTTCTTCATGGATTGATGGTTATACTTGTAAGTGGTACAAGAATGGCGTGTATATGACTGGTAAGGATGGCAAGACATTGGCTGTAACACGTGCTGATATTGATAGCGAGGAGTTGTTCTTAGCAGAGTTCTATCAGGTAACAAATGGTGTTGTTGCTTCTAGCTCTTGTTCTACGGCAGCAATATCCATCTCTGATACGGGTGACATCTATAAGATTGTATATTCTATTTCTGGTTCTCTCGGCAGAACAGGAAATGTTACGGCTACTCCATCTATCATCAATAACAGGACGGCGGCAGCCCTCAATCTTGCGAATTACCAATGTACATGGAGTCACGTCCTTTACAATCACGATTACACGAAGCAGTTACATACCTTTGATACAGAGAAAGCAGTAATAGAAGCTTCGTATTTCGAGGATAAAAAAGATGGGCATATCGAAGGAACTGTTACTTGTACAGAGAAGCTAGTACCTGCTTCTGAGACTGGTGATGATACTAACATTAATTAGATAAGTCATGAGAAGTAAAGATAATTTTATACCAAGAAAGTATGAGCCACTTGATGTGAGCCAGAAGCTTACTTGTATTACAGATAATAGCCCTGCTACTCAGGTCTATAATACTGATACAGGTGAGTATGAGCCAAACCGAGAGATTACACCTACGGTGATTTATCCCGACATCACGGCTTGGGCATCAGACAACTCATGGGCTAACAAGCAATGCAACAGCATTCTTGACGAAATGGTGTGGAAGGTTAATGGTGTAGATATTACCACCATTGCGTCATGGAGAGGCAAGTATGAGATTCTGCAAGACGGAAGCATGAGAGGTGCTTTGAAAGTCAAGCGCAACCTTACACGTGAGGAAAAATGCTCATTGACTTTCTCGGCAGTCATTCCAGACCATCGTCTGCAAGCAAGATTGAAGGTCAATACCGAGGAATTGGTGCTGAGTACATACAACAAGACTGAAGATTCCTATGGTCTGTCGTTCGGTAATACTGATAAGATTTCATACAATCCATTCCTTGACAAGCTTGCTCTGTACGAATACAAGGTCGCACATGAATTGATTGCATTCAGCAATGATGAGCGAAATGCTTGTTATGATGGTAATCAGTACGAACGTTCCATTCCTCTTCACGTATTCAAGGGCACAAAAGAGGTAAAGACAGGATTCACTATCAAAGTATTCAAAGTAATAAGTGCCACTTCGCTTGTTGATGTATCTAGTGGATTCTCTGAGGTTATAGAAGTAACGACTAATGAAGTTAAGTTTGACCTAAGAGCAATCAATGCTGCTGATTACGTGATAAGAGTGCTTGTGAAGAACAATGTTGTGGCACAGAAACAGATTTCATTCAACCGAACTTATCAAGAGTATGTTGCGGAAGTCCTCAATCTGACAGCAATATATCACGATGATAAAACGAAATCTCACAAAGCTCTCATTCTCATTGATAAGAACGAGCTTGAATGCCCTGAATCTGTTCTTGATATTCGATGGTTTACCTTAGCTACAGATGTTAAGAACAATGCCACTACAGAGAAGCATTGGAATGTAGGAAGTACAGTTCTGTACAACATCGAGGAAACAGGAGTGGGCGAAACAATTAATGATGGTATTCATGTTATGTATGATGCATCATTCAAGGGTGCGTTGCAAGATGCCACGGATAAGGATGGAAACGTATATACAAATTCCGATGGCGAAACTTATATGTTTAACTAATTTATAAATAGATAAAAGATTATAATTATGGCAGCAGATTTAGCAAAGGTTGGTGCGGTAAACTCAATACTTGCATCTAATTATGTTATGGTTGAGATAGGCGGTTCTATTAAAAGAATCTCCGTAAAGGACTTCATGAATGCTATTCAAGCAGGTTCGCTCAACCTCTCACAATACGCTTGGGGTGTTCCTATCTATCAGTCTCCATCATCTAAGACAAGCCCAGAATGGGGTCGTGTCGGCAACCTTGACATGTGGGCGCAGTACAAAGATACAACGGGTCGCTATCTCCTTACACAGGATGGTCGTTTGGCTAAGTTGTCTAAGACAAACAGTAACTATTTTGCTGATGGTACAACTGTTGATGAGACAAAGGGCAATATCATGTTCCACTCTCCTCGTCTGTACTATCTCGTAAAGACTGATGCGGTTACAGGTATTCCGTATTTGTGGTTATCATTACTCCCTATTGGCGGTCATTTCATCGAGTCACCTTGCTTTGGTGCTTACAAGGCAGATGTAATTTTCGATAAGTTGGTTTCTCGTAGCGGTCGTGTACCAAAGGGCGGTCTTACAATATCTCAGTTCTGGACTAAGGCTAGAGCGAATGGTAATGACTATGGTATTTCATGCTATGACCATCGCAGACTTATGATGATGCTTCAGTTATCTGAGTATGGTAACCCAAACTGCCAAACTAAGATTGGATATGGTGTCGGCGGTTCTACGAGTGGTGATTTCTGGGGTGCAGCTTCTAAGTTGAAGACAGGTGCAACGGCTACTCTCGGTGACTCTTGCGGAAGTATCGCTATTGATGCTCTCGCTGATGCTACTGCTAGCAAACCAGCAAGCGTAAACAGCAGCCGAGTATCATTGTTCGGTATCGAGGATGCTTGGAACTGGCAACATGAAATGACGCAAAATATTTACTTCGGTAAGAGCGAGAATACAGGACAGACAGGTAAGGAAGTATTCATCTATGAGGGCAACAGAATGCCTACAGATGCAGAGCTTACAACTAAACCTGCTGGTGATTATCGCAAGTTGGAGCGAATGGACGGAGAAGGATATGTAAGCAAGATGGCTCTTGGCGAGTACTTTGACCTTATCGCACAGAGCACAACAGGTGGCGGCTCAAACAACTATTGGTGCGATTACTTCTGGCGTAATTTAGCTACAGGACAGCTCTGTTTGTTCGGTGGGAGCGCTTATCTCGGTTCGTATAGCGGTCTCGCTTCCGTCGGTTCGAGCGACGCTTTTTCGTATGCGTATGCGAACTTCGGGGCTCGTCTCGCTTATTACGGAAAAACGCAATACGTAAACGGAGCTGACCTCTAAAAGGTCAGCGATACCCGAACATGGAGGGCTTGCCCCTCTATCGCACGCAAGACGGCATCCGTGGTATCAAAATAGTTAAATGTAATTTATTAATAGTTCAGGATTTTTGCAAGAAACAATTTCGTGACAATATAATAGGTGGCGAGGGGCAAAGCTCTGTTTGTTCGGTGGGAACGCTAATAACGGTTCGAATAGCGGTCTCGCTTACGTCAATTCGAACAACGCTTTTTCGAATGCGAATGCGAACTACGGGGCTCGTCTAACTTAATCATCGTGGACGTGGAACTGCTTCGTGTAGGCTAAGTCACCTCTGCGAGTCCCTCAAACCTTGGTTGTAGAGTATATGAATACTGAATCAACCAAAACATATCAGCGGAAAGGCTCTTATGAGCAAGCAAGGCTAAGTAGTCGTAAGACCAAAACCTTGGGCTAGGAAGATAAGCGATTTTTGAATTTATGACAAAGAAGGTAAGAAATCTGATAGATAAGGTAGCGTCAAGAGAAGTATTAAATCAAGCTGCTGATGATGCGCTTGATGCATTAGATGATAAAAATGTGTGGTATGCCAATGACTTTCGTGCTCACAGAGAAGAGAGCTTGGATGCTATACAGAACATGATAATTCTAGGTGAATATCCGACAAAGCAATATAAGCCTACGGAGATTGATTCAAAGGGAAAGAAGAGAGAAATATTTCCTCTGTACTTTGAACCTTGGAGTATTCTCTTTCATGCGATAAAGATTGTATTAGAACCTATCGTTGAGCGAGTGCTCATATATGATTCCAGTGCAGGCAGACCAAATAAAGGTCAGACCTTCGGTGCTATCAGAACCAAGCGAACGATTAGAAGATATAAGAAATTCAAATATATCGTTCAGTCGGATTTGCGCAAGTTCTATCCATCTATACCTCATGATGTGGTATTGCTCGTCTTAGGTCGTTTCATTAATGATGATTTGTTCTTGAAACTGATAGACAAGACAATTCTTGATTATGAATCAGATGTTGAGCCTTTGTTGGAGGAAGAGTATCAGCGTAAGATGCGCTATTGTAAATGGGCTAGCAAGAAGCCGAGAAACTATGTAGGCAGTAAACGAGGAATAACAATCGGTGGCTGCAATAGTCAGTTGATAGGCAATTTGGTATGGCACATGATTGACAGATACATGACGCAAACAGTGCATTCTAAGGGTTATCACAGACATTGCGATGATGTTTCCCAATTTGCCGATACAAAAGAAAAAGCTACGTATCTTCTGAATAAATTAGACGAAAAATGTAATGAATATGGTTTGTGCATAAAGGCAAGTAGCTATATTGCACTACTGAAAGATGAAGAAAAAGGCATTGATGGAAGATGCTTGGATTTCGTAGGATATGCTTTTTCGAAGCATAATATGCGAGTAAGAAAGCGCACGAAAGTCAAATGTGCGAAAGCATTCCATCGTGTTAAGTCACGAAAGAGAAGGCAAGAACTCTATGGTGCTTACAACGGCATCATGAAGTGGGGAAAATGCAAGAATCTTTGGCATAAGATTTTGGTTGAGAATAATATGAGTTTTAAGGAGCATGGCATTACTACAGATATTGTCAGCACAGATAAAAATGGAAAGCGTATTTTCAATGTAGAGGAGGAAAAGATTGCTAATTTGGCACAAAGGCGCACAAATATAGTCATACATGACTTTGAAACCGATTGCTTTGTCAAGGGCAAGGGTGGTAGATGTTTTGTTCTATATCGTGACGCACGTGATGCTGATGAGGATTGTAATAAGAAGAAGTTCTGCACCACATCCGATTTGATAATCGGAAAACTGACGAAGGCAAGGGAAATGAACGTACTACCCGAAGAGACGTTCGTTACACAAGTATTCAAGGCTGGTGGTCGGTACACTTATGATATAGAATAGATTTATTGTTGAATTTTAAAAATGTAATTTTATGAAGGTTAATCAGGTTTTGGAGAATGTACCATCTAATGGTATTATTGTTCGTGAGGAGGGTGATATTGTACGTGTGTTCTTTGATATTCAGAAGCAGAAAGTAGAGACATCAAAGGATGGCGAAGTGATTGTAACAGATGGTATGTGTACAATGGAGAATGTTGATGTATGCGGTACTCGTACCTATGGTGGCATTACCGATGCTATCGTCTGTGACCACTACCCTTCTGATAAGATGCAGGCTATCATCAATAACCATTTCTTAAATCTTGCTAAAATTGCGGATGGCAAGAAGCTCAATGAAGATGATATTGCACATGAGGCTGAGTACGATGCCATGCAGGAGTGGAGAGTGAAGGCTAAGAGTGTAGCCAAAGAGGTTGTATCAATGATTGTTTAATTTTAAAGGGTGGGAAAATGACAAATAATAATTTTGTTGCGAGGGGTTCAGCTTGGATTCAGCGAGCACCAGAGGACGGCAAAGATGGTGTTGGCATTACCAGTGCTGACGTGGTGTTTGCTATTAGCGAAAGTAAAACGACCGCACCAACTACAGGTTGGATTACCAACTTCGGCGGACTTACACTTGCTGAAGGAAAGTATGTGTGGACTTGCACAAAGACTACACTGACCGATGGCGATTCTTACTATACAGGCGCATACTGCCTTGGCGAGTGCTATGATTTTGCGCAGGTTGAAGAGCTGTATGCACTTGGCAGTAGTGCAACCAAATCGCCAGATATAGATTCTTCACTTGGTGTCAATATATGGCAATCGTCATATACGCCTAAGAAAGGTATGTATTTGTGGACTTGCGTCAGAGTTACCTATAATAGTAATACTCCACCCTATTATCTCAACAAGAAATGCGTGAGTTACTTCCCTACAGATGGAACTAACGGAACAAAGTTCACGCCGAAAGGAACTGCTTACGGTCATTATACAGCATCTAGCAAGATGCCCAAACCATCAGATGATGTATTAGGATTGCTCTATCTTGTTGATAAGGTGGATACCACCCTAAAACCAATTAATTCACCTTGCGTGGCTTGGTGGAGAAGCATTTCGGCTGGTTCGTATATACTTGCCTATGATGTAGCCGAAGAAGGTGATGCTTATAATGTTGGTGGCACTCTGTGGGTACATAACGGAACAGCATGGAAGGACTTTGGAAGCATTCAAGGACCGAAAGGCGATGATGGCGAGGATGCGCTGAATATCGAGTTATCTACGGATAAGATTCTGTTTAGTTGGGATAGCAAAAACAAAAGCTATGATGTTGCAACTAAGGACATCACTCTTGTTGTTAAGCAAGGCAACAACATCATTAATATTGATGACTACACAATCAACTTTCAAGCTGTCGAGAACTTCGATATAGGCAGTAACAACAAAAATATCAGAACAGATGGAGCATCTGATGGATATACCTATAATATTTCCATCTATTCTGAGGGTATTGCCATGACAGAATACACATTCAACGCATCTGTTAACGGTAAAGAACAGAAGGTGAGTTACCCTGCAAGCAGTTGCTCGGTGAAGATGTTGATTACCTACAATGGTATCACCTACACAAAGATAATTACCATTGAAGTGTCGTTCGTCCAGATGTATGGCGATTTGGCGTGGAATACCGAACAGCTATCTTCTACATACGGAGAGCTTACAAATGGATTTGATGGAACGCTCGTACAGATGGAAACAAGAGTTAATCAAAATGCAAAGAAGATTACTCTTGAAGCTACTAAAACTATCGGTGATAAGCTTGAAAAATCAGGTGTCTATATCGAGAGTGGCAAGATATTAGCTAAAACTAACAATTTTGAGGTTCAGAATAGCAATGGCGATATTACATTCACTATAGACAATGATGGCAATTTGGTGTCTGAAGGAAACGCTAGCTTCAAGGGTTGCGTAACTGCAACAAGCGGTAATATCGGAGGGCTTGAAATATATAATGATTCATACGAGCTCGGTGGGAATACTTTCAAACACAAAGGACTTATATATGAGAATAAATTATATGAAGGATATATACCAAACCGCTCTGTGAACCTTAATGATAGATATATATATGTAGGATATGGAGATAGTGGTTTTGGTGGTTATTTCGTTGCTGGCAATACAATAAATTCTACAACTACAGTAGGTGGGCAGACAGAATTGTCTTTAGGTACATTTCTCGTTGTTGAATTGCATACGGATAATTCTAAAACGATGCAATCCGCCACGGCAGGAAGATTTACAGCGTCTAGCAATGAAAACGGAACAGCAAGAGCACTTGAACTTAACGCTTATGGTGGCAAAGAAAACTATGCGGTTTATGCATCCAATGGCGATTTTATCGCACAGAATGGCGCATTCGTAGGCGTACATCGTGACAATGTGACGAAGATTGACAATAGTGATTACACGTTAAAAAAGACAGATAGCACCATTGTTTGCAATAACACGACTAAAGATATATCCATCTATCTTCCTTCCGATGCCGTGGTAGGCACATTTTATAGAATCATCAAGAAGGGAAAAACAGTCACACTGCAAAGTGCAAATAAGAATATCGGCGTGGTTAATAACATAGATTTGAAGTCAAGCGTATCGTCTGGTACTGCAAGAGAATGGATAAATTGCTTATGGGATGGCGATTGTTGGAATGTCGAGATGAGTCGAAGTTAACAAATATGGCGGTTACTAAACGTTGGTAGCCGCCAATTCTTTACTATTACCTTTCATATTGTTACTTTTTATAAAGTTTAACACAAAAACTTCCGAAAATCCATTATCTTTATGAATAAAAGCGTAACTTTGCATCATTAAGACAATAAATTATAACGCTTATGAACAAAGAAGACGAGAGCGACCTACTAAGGTGGTTGCAAGACAAGGACATCAGCGAAGTTATGGATTTGCTGATGAGACATGGTAACAGATATTCAAGGAGGATTTTGAAATTCTTCCGTTGGTTCTGTAAGTACGTACCCATTACCATCATGTTATTCCACGCATACGGAATGTGGGATTTTAGCCAGCATCCAAGGGAAATGTTCATAACAAACAATGAGAATTTTCCCTGCTATTTATTCATCTACTTTATGGTATATATTCTGCCTATGGTTTTGATATTAGCAAGCAGGTTCTTCTTTCTGTGCTGGAGATACCGCATTCCGTTTTTCTACTTTTTTGGAGTCAATGCGGCTCATATCGTACACTGGAGTTGGTACACCACTAATGATATGATAGATTCCTGCTTTACCGTAATGGTAGTGACGGCAATATTTTATATATACGGATTCTTTGATATGTTTATTAGCAGAACCAAGTTAGGACGTAAAATTTGTGCGTGATATGGGAAAGATACTAAATTATAAGATACTCGGCACGGCTTTAAAGTCGCTGAGTGATGCTTGCTTCAAGGCAGACGAGCAGCAGAAAAATGGCGAGAAGGTCACCGCATGCGGAATGAGCGATGATGATTTGGATAGACTATGTGACATCATCCCCGATATGCTCAACCCGATGATGAGCACCGAGGAGGTCAAGGAAAAATTGCACGTTTCTGATGCAACATTGAACAGGATGGTAGCGAGGGGCGATATTCCTAATGGCGAATGCAAAAAGCGTGGGCACACTAGGTATTGGAAGAAGTGGGATATTCTTCACTTCATTAAGAGTAAGAGAAAATCATAACGTATTAAGCCCTATCGCAGCACGGATAAGCGAGTATATATGAGTATTAAAGACTTTATGTTTTTTGCCTTGATTATAGTAGCTATACTAGTAATCATCAACTGCACGTTCGTTGCTTATCTGTACCTTTCCTACGAATATAAGAAGGTTAATAAGTTCTTTCTATCTTGGGTAACGGTATCAACTATGATTCTAATAGGATGGTTTGGGGTTGGATTGTATCTGTACTTTGAACATTTCTTATAAGTTAAAGAGAGGTAAGTGATTACTTCTCTTTTTTAAATTCCCCCGATTTCGTGGGTTTAAAAATACAATATTTCGATGAAATTATATACAATATTCCTGCAAATATATATATTCGTTTATATGAAGGCATAAAGTTTTGCACTTTTTCGCTAAAACTATTTGGTGATTAAATATTTTGTTGTATATTTGCAGCATTAATATTTAATCACCAAATAGTTATAATATGGCAGATAGAATTAAAGATATTATCGTTGGAGTAGTTCTTGCAATCCTTGCCTACCTCAAACCGATAGAAGGTGAGCTGTCTTCGCTTATGATCGTCTTCGCCCTCAACTTTGTTTTCGGTTATCTTAGCGGCATGATTGCAAAAGGAGAGAACTTCGAGTTAAAGAAAGCAGTTGTGTGCATCGGTCACGCTACCGTGTTCTTCGTCCTTTGTGCAGCAGTATATGCAATCGGGCGATTCAAAGGACAGATGGAAGGTTCCGTTCAATGTGTTTCCTTTATCTCGTATCTAGTATTGTGGTTCTACGGATGCAATATTCTGAAGAACTTGAAACAGATATTCAAGAAGGGCACACCTCCTTGGTATGTAGTCAGCTTTATCTACTATCTCATGCGTTTCAAGTTTATCGAGAAGATTCCATATTTGTCGGACTATCTAAATTATACAGAAAAGGAGGAAAAGATATGATGTTAGCGATTATAAGGGTGGCAGCTATTATGGGAGCAATTCTCGCATTTGGCTGTCTGATTCAAGGAAATGATTATAGCGAGGAGGAGGAGTAAACATGGCTGATTCTAGCAAACTCGTTCCGTTTATCCTCAGTTGGGAGACGGACAAATACACAAATAACAAGCATGACAGGGGTGGCGCTACAAAATACGGCATCACACTTGCTACCTGGAGAAGGGTCGGCTATGACAAGAATGGCGATGGTGTTCTTAACGAGAAAGATGTAAAACTCCTCACTGAGGAAGACTTCCATCGAGTTTTTAAGCAGAATTATTGGAATGCCTGCAAAGCAGACAAAATTCAAGATCAGAGTGTAGCCAACATGTTGGTTGACTTTGCTTACAATAGTGGAGTGAGCAGGGCTATAACATATCTCCAGATTACTCTAGGAATTACGGCGGATGGCATCATTGGCAATAAGACATTGTTTGCTGTCAATAAGGCTAATGGCAAGATACTTTTTGAGAGATTCAAAAAAGTAAGAAAATGCTATCTTAAAAGTATAGCCAAAGGAACACAGAAAGACTACATCAAAGGATGGCTCCGCAGACTAAGTTACATCACTTATGGACACTTAAAATTGAATGAATGATGAAATGGTATGATGTTAGGTTTTGGAAATGGGCATCCTATGTTTCAGTTATAGGGATTGTTCTTTTATTTCTTTACGGATGCAGAACTCCTAGAACTATCACCAAGCAGACATATATAAAGGATTGTTCGAGCGATAAAAGATTCGACTCGCTTTTCACTGCCCGCATGGCATACACCTTCGATCAGTGGCTTCATTACCAGAAGCGCGAGAGCGAAAGAAGTACGAAAGATAGCAGCTATATTAAGGATAGCACAGCGACAAGGCTCGATGCGCAAGGTAACAAAATTGGCGAAGATAGATTCCACTATGAGAGCCATGTGCGAACAGAGAAGGAGGTTCAGAAGCTACTGGACAGCATCAGTCATTATAGGTCACTGAAGGATAGCGTTGCTATTTATCGTCATAGACTTGATTCGCTATCGAATATCAAGATTTCAAGCGACAGTGCTACAAAGGTGATTGAAAAGCCACTTACGGCGGCTCAGAAGATTTATATTCAGATAGGGCAGGCATTCTGCTTTTGTTTAGTTATCATTGTAATATACCTATTATATTGTATAAAAAGAAAAGGTTCTTAGTTAGAAGGTTTTTATTTAGTAAGTTTTTAGGTTAGGTGCTTGATTGTATTCGGATAACTTGGCGGCTACTCGTGAAGAGTGGTCGCCTTTTTGTTTGCAAAGTAAATTCTTTCGTTCTAAGAGGATAAAAATGATATTACCTACTATCACTATAAACTGCTGATTTATAGCCACTAGCAGAAACTATGATAGAGTTATAGCTTATTTCCATACTATTTCTTAACTTTGCACACGTAACGTTACAAAAAGTGTTAGTTAAATATTAAGGTTAAATTAAAAATTCGGGATATGGAAAGTAAAACTTACGTGTTCAATCCAGAGAGCGGCACAAGCGGCACAGGCTCTAATGGAATCTTGGCTATGCTTCCTGCACTCATGCAGAGACAGGGTGTTGACCCAGGTCTTATTGCACTCTTGAACAACCGTGGAAACGGAAACGGTTGGGGTGAAGACATCTTTGCAATCCTTTTGTTGTTCATCCTTATGGGCAATAATGGTATGGGACTCTTCGGAGGTAATCGCTGCATGGGTTCCAACGGACAGGGTGGTGTTGTACCAATGCTTAACAATGATGCCAATACTGCCGTTATCATGCAGGCAGTTCAGCGCAATGGTTTTGATGTTCAGAGCTTGGCTACAGCCCTCAACACATCAAGTGACGCAGTCATGGCTGCAATCAATGGCTTAGGTCAGCAGATTTGCAACCTCGGCAATCAGATGGGCATGAATGCTAATCAGATTTTGACTGCTATCATGCAGGGCAATAATGCCATCGCTACCCAGTTGGCAGAATGCTGCTGCAAGACCAATAATGCCATAACTGCAATGGACGGCAACATCAAGTTGTCTATCTGTCAGCAGACTCACGCCATCAATGATACGGCAAACGCCAATGCTTTGATGCTCCGTGACAAGGCAGATGCTAACAATCAGTCTGTCTTGGCTAAGTTGGATCAGATGCAGACACAGGCAATGCAGGATAAGCTCGATGCTTTGAGAGAGAAGAACAGTGCCCTGCTTGCTCAGATTTCCAACGAGCATCAGACACAGGCTTTGCAGGCTTATCAGGCGCAGGTTATCACACCAGTAAATGCAGCTTTGGCTGCGCTGCAGGCAGAGGTGGCTGGCATCAAGTGCAAGTTGCCTAATACCATCAGTGTTCAGTACCCTCAGTACGGAGTATTCAACAAGGACGTTTATACTGCTGCCGCCATGGGAGCTTATGCAGGTGATGTAGCGGCTTCTCGTTCAACTGTAGGATGCGGTTGTTAGGAAAGGAGGTAACTATGTTCCCTTTATATCCATTCAATCCATTTTTTCCAATCGGTCAGAGAAACCAAATCAGACGTATTGATGTAGGCGGTATCTATGAGCTGAAGACAAATGCTCAGCAGGTTACAGATGCTAGTGTAGATTATGGTATCAATCCTTGCTACTACAATGCTTTGCCTTGCGAGTGCATTGTACTCTTGAAGATACATCAAGGAGTTGCCGCTGCAAGTGCGGCACTTCCTGTCACAATCGTAACTCCAAATAGTGGTTCGACCACTGTTAACGGAACTGCCAATACTAGTGGAACTACTTCCGGCACAACAAAGGTGCCAGTTGTTGATCATGTAGGAAAGGCAGTGACGGGAGCTAACGTTTCTGAAACTACGGAGGCTTTGGCATACATCAACAAGAAGAGCGGTATTATCCGACTGCTTGGGTTTCAGCAGCCTACAGGCGGCTAACAGAGTATTAACTATGGGACAGATTGAAAAGTCTGTCCCACTAAAAGAGAAAGAAAATGTTTCAAGGACTAAGACAGTCTTCTCTCTTCTACATTTTAGACAAGGGAGGAGAAAAGCCGACTCTAAAAATCGGTCAAGTAATATCGGTCAGCAATCCTCAGCAGAAATATCCTAGCTATATGCCAGGACAGACTCCGACATTGGAGACGACCGTTGATGTTAAGGTACAAGTAGAAGACCAGCAGGTCAATTTCGAAAAGCTGCCATCTACGGCACAGATAGTGAACTTCGGTAATGAAGGTGTTGTTGTCAGTGACAGCAGAGAAGCTATGTGCGCCGAGATTGATGCTATGTTGCGACATTCCAAGGGAGTTGTGGAAAGTGTAGATTACCACAATGGAGTCATAAGCTCCTGCGAGGAAATGCTCACTAGAATCAACCCACAGATTGCCAAGGAGAAGCAGCAGGAGCAGGACATCAATAACCTCAAATCAGAGGTTAGCGGCATGAAGGGAACGCTATCCAATATTGAGTCCATGCTGTCTAAGGCTTTGAGCGGTAACAATTTTAAAAAGTAATTGCTATGGGATATATGGTAGAAATTACGGAAAACAAGTTCGATGAGCTTGTTGACAACTGCGAAGAAATGGTTCGAGCAGGTGGCAAGGTTATGAAGTGCTTGGATAGTTTGAAGCGCGAGCGTATGGGAAACCGTATGCCGATGCCAGACTATCGTGACAAGTGGGACGATGAAGATTGGCGCGACGAAGACCGCTATGGAGAGCGACGCTACTATGGTCGCCGTGGCGGCGGACGTTACTAATGTTTAATTCGGTGGTGGGGATTTCTCCCTGCCACCCTTAAAAGAAAAAGCTATGGGAAAATGTAGAATGCCTTTGGATGCTTACGATATGAAGCCAGAAGGAATGATAGCATATCTGAGATATAACGGCTGGCACTTCAACAAGAAAGCTTGCGAGTGGGCAGTTGCTCAGATGAGAAAATACAACCCAGTCACCAAAAAGGATGAGGAGGTTGAATACATGGATAAGGATAAGGTTGAGTCCATCCTTACCAAGCAGGGAGTGACGCTTGAAAATAATGTAGGCTATGATCATGTCTATGTGGCAAACATGGTTAAGGCTGATTTCTATAAGTCTTCCATCGAGGACGAAGCTCACATGGCTTTGTTCGTGAAAGACATGGTTGATGATACCGACCAGAAGGACGGCTTCATCTTTAACAGATTCTATGCCGATTGCAACCATAATGGCATCGGCATTCCATGGGATGATATTTTATGATAAGTCAAGAGATATATCTAGAGAAGTATGATTGGAGGATTCTTGTGTTCTACGGTTTGAAAGCAGCAGATACCGATGAGGTATGCAACTCCCTTGTGCAGATAGGCTGCACAGAAAAGGCGGTCGAAAGCGCAAGGGAGCATTGCTTGCGTGGAATGCCTAACACAGGTCTCACCTACTCCAACCTTGCAGGTAGGAAGAGCGTGGTTGCTGTCAGTAGGACCACAACGGAATATGAGTTTGTGAATACTGTCACACACGAAATGTTCCATGTTGTTACTCATATCTGCGAATCACTAGGTATAGACTTGAAAGACGAGGAGCCTTGCTACATGATGGGATGGCTCTGCCAGGCAGTTAGTAGGATATTCATTTAAAACTTAAAAATATGACGGACATTAAATTAATGGTGGATGCTGCAAAGCAGCTTAACCAGACTTGGAATGAATGCAGTAAAAATGCTGAGGAAGAAAATTCACCAGAAGTGTATAACGCTATGTGTGAGGTTGATGAAGCAGTTATTAATCTCGTAGAAAAAATCAGCCTTTGCTTAAAGGAAAAAGCTATCGTGGAGATGTATGGTGTTTCTGAATTATCAAAAACACATAAAGCTATCATAAAGAGAAACGATGTATAGAATAATCTATATAAAATAAATTTACTAAGCTTCAATGATGTTATATAAACAACTGATTGACAATAAGTTGCAAAATTTACCATAGTTAACACCATTGAAGTTTAGTTAAGTTAATCAAAAGTTAAATATTTAATCTAAGCCTTTCTAAGCCCCTATTTTTTCTTCTTCATATATCTATACCAATTTTTCAAATTAGCCCAACAAGCTAGAAATCAACTATTTAGAATAAATCTAGATTATTTTGTAATTATTTTTTCGTATTCAGAATATAATCTATGACTTTCCTATTTGCATCATCAATTTTTTGCTGATTGAAATTGATGTAAACCTGTGTTACTTTGGCACCTGTGGAGAATGAATGTCCTAGGGCATGGCTTATCACATCAACGGGAATGTCGAGTTCGCTAGCTATTGTTGCCCAAGTATGACGAGCCCAGTAAGATGTTAGATTTCCGAAACCTTCAATGCTCTGTAATATCTTTCCCCATGACGCGGTAAACGTGTGGACAGTAGCGTATTGATCGAGAATGCAGAGCAGATGCTTTTTCCCTCTATATTTATCTATGATAGCTAATGCTTCGGGTTCAACCTTGATGCTATATAGCTTCTGCGTCTTTTGCCGTTTATAGTGTATATAGCCATCTTGCTCTATCTCTGTTAGGTTGCAAAGGTCAGCTACATTGATACCTATAAGAAACAAGGATAGCTTGAACATATCGACAGCCATAGTTTGCTTCTCGGTCCCATGGAAAGAAAATAATCGGTGTAATTCGTCAATAGTCAGAGAACGCTTAATTGTAGGCTCAGACTTAATCTTGAATACACGAAAAGGATAAGACATAGTTATCTCATTCGCCATGGCATCACGGAATACAGCTCTGATATTGCGAAAATGAATACTCCTTCCATTTACGGATGGAGAAGACGAAAGGAGAAATACATCAAAGCCACTAAGCCAATCCTTAGTAATATCCTCGAAAGCTTTAGTCTTTATCTTAGCATCATACTCAGCCATACGCTTTGCAGTTACTAGATAAATCTCCTTCGTTCTCTTAGCGGTGCGCGATTCTGCATAAGACAGGAAACGACTATAGAAGCTATTTGCGGTTGCGGCGGTTGGTTCCATGATTTCGACAACCTTGTTTTTTATTTGTGTAGCCGTTAATTTGGTTAGTTCACCTTTCTTCAATAATTCGAGGACAATGTTTGATACTGTACTTTTTTGGGTATCAATATAGCTCTGCAGGTTTGCTTTGTCTGGTCTATTCTTGATACGTTCCTTACTAGGGTCCCACTGAGTTGGAAGTATCTTCACTCCAAGATTGATGTATGCAGAAGAACCCTGTTTGTTAATACCGATTTTAAGAGGGGCTTCATCACCTCTCTTAGAACTACGTTTATCCAAGTATATGTGAATTGTTACTGCCATATCTCTTCTTTTTAATGTTGCGGTTTATTTGCGGTTTTTGCGGTTAATCTGCGGTTGATTTTACCCAACTTTACCCAAAAGTATGAAAATGTATCAAAAACCACTTTTGGCAAATCCCCTTAAAATAAAGGAGTTTAGCGGAAAGAGGGGGATTCGAACCCCCGATTCCCTTTAGGGGAATACACGCTTTCCAGGCGTGCCCGAAAAATTCGGATTCCGCAGATTTTCAAATAGTTACAAATGAGCGTTTTCAAACTTGCGGTTCATTTGCGGTTTTTCGTGCTTAACCACATTTTGATTATCATTAGTACTGTCTCCATAAGACTTCTCGAATGAAGCCATACGAAATGATTGAATTATTCTATCACTCATCTTTGATAAATCATCAATAGAGTCAAGTGTGACCCACTCATTGGTTTTATAATCATTCATAGGAAAACAAACCTTGACTTTATCTGCCGTCCTTTTGATTCTAACAATCCATCTCCATACAGAACCATGCTTGTTGATCGTAAAATACGATTTGAAAGACGTATATTTAATCTCGTCCTCGTAAGCATAATGCTTCAGTATCTTCTTGACCAAAAGATAAGCTTTATAGTCTTCACCATTCACTATAGGTGATGGTTTGTCACCTTTTGGCTGCGGAATAGACAATCTATCATTCAGTTGAGTCCGAACCTCTCTTGCAACCTCATCTACAGAATAACTGCAACCGATTGAGTCGGCTATATACTTTGCAAATGTATCAGAGCATTTGAATACGTCATTCTCTAAGAAAGCTCTCACCTTTTCTTCAATATTAATGTTTTCTGCAATTTGCATGATTTTCTGCTCGTCAAAGCAGTTTCTTTGAAACCTACCTAACAATTCTACATCATGCTTATCAAAAGAACTTAAATCGAAAACAAAGAATGGTTTTGAGTCCATCAAGTTAACTCTATCCATATCCGAATAGAAACGATATTCTATACCGTTAGTAAGTATTGCGAACCTAGCCTTGGTTGCCACATAATACTTAGCTAGCTGAAGAACAAAAGCATCTAAGCTCTTTTCACACTGCTTACACTCTACAATCATCACAGGCTTGGAATCAATATTGATAGCATAGTCCACCTTATCACCTCTGCGAGAAATATCGCAATCCATTTCGGGTATTACCTCTAACGGATTGTATATATCATAGCCAAGTGAGACTAGAAAAGGAAGAACGAAGGCAGTCTTCGTGGCTTCCTCAGTCGCTACATGATTTCTCAGCTTAGAAACCTTGTCAGATAACTCTTCAAGAGTTGTATATAATTCCATTGCTCTACACCTTATTATATATATTATACTATGCGCAAAGTTAAATAATCTGAATATTAAGATATTTCTGTATATTTTGTACCGATATTACAGATTTATTTTATATCTTTGCACTGTCATTCTACAAATAACAATGCAAAGATACAAAAAAGATTGGAATTTCGTGTGAATGATGTGTTAAGATGCACTAAGAGCAATAAGTTAAATTAAAAATTCATCGTTATGGAATGCACTAAGAGCAATAAATCTCCAAAAGTTGGAGTAAAGAAGAATGCTTTCATCGAATTGATTGATTTGTGGAAGCGAGATGTTAATTGGGAAAGTCATACAGATAAGGGCAGAAAAATCTGCATTGGCTTCGGTATCTCTCTAACAGCAGTTATGGTATTCTGTCATACTTGGCTATTCGTACCAGCTATTATCGGATTGGTATGTTGTCTATCTAGTCTGAAGGATTTAAATGTGGAGGAATAAGATATGGCAAGATTTATCGAACTCGAAGATATTAATGGTCGCAAGGTGTCCATTAACATTGACTTCATTCAGACAATAAAGAATGTTACGAATGATGACAGTTGGGGAAATACCTGCATTTTACTCAACAATGATATTGTTCAGACAAACCTTGAATACTCAAAGGTTATTGAACTTATCAAACAGAAAAAGAAAGGATTCCGCTTATGGCAGTAACTAGTAATGAACCAAAGGTAATAGCAACAAGCAGATACAGCATCAATGAGACCTGCGAGTTGCTTGGCATCACAAGAAAGACCTTACAGAAGTACACGATGTTTGGTCTTATCAAATGTGGATTTAGAAAGGCAACCATGAAGAAGTTCTATACAGGACTTGAAATCATGAAGTTTTGGAGAACTGCGGTATAGTTCAAGATCGTTTTCTTTTGCCGTTTAGAAAATAAGAGAGCCTTAACTAGAATCATTCTTCCTTAGACAAGAAGATTCCGACTCTCTGAATTTGGCGGTGATTCTAGTATCTGAGGATTGTGGCTACAGCGTTGAAAGTGTAGCAGTGCATATAAGCCTGGAGCGGTATTCTTATCAGCCATTCACCTTGCCGTGTACTAGACCTCTATGATGCAGAAGCCGAGAGGGTTTGATTCCCTCAATCCTCACTTTATCTCAGCAAGTGATAAATAGGTGAATTGTTATCTATCCCTCATTATCTGTGAAGATGGTGAGGGATTTTTTTGTAGCCTTTTTGGAGACTAAGCCAACACACCATCTAACACACTTGCTAACACACTACTAACACACCATAAAAGACTTATTATCAGTACCTTACAGAAATTCTAAAAAGTCAGCTAACACACTTGCTAACACAATAGCTAACACACTACCTATTTTTGCTAACACACCGCTAACACACTTTAAATAACTATAAACCAATGACTTACAGAAATTCCAAAAAGACAACTAACACACTGCTAACACACTGGTAACAAATATTGTCATTTTAATGTACACCATCTAACACACTTGCTAACACGCTACTAACACACCATAAAAGACTTATTATCAGTACCTTACAGAAATTCTAAAAAGTCAGCTAACACACTTGCTAACACACTGCCCAAAAACTTTTCTTTTGTACTAACGTAGTTAGTATCTTTCTTTTATGTATATATATATTTATTATTATATATATAATTATAATATACTAACGTGCGTACGCGCGAGAAGTTTTTGGGCGGTTGTTCTAATGCAAAATTGTGATGCTGGATATTACTCCATACTCATCATACCGAGGAATGGTAATGATGGTTTTAGCTCTTACTCCATCTTTAACTTTCTGAATGGTGATAATGGAAATCCACTTTGAAGGAATGTTATCATCAAGTTCTTGGCATACTAGGCGATAAACTTCATTAGAACCTCGGTCAGCAAAAACTTTTCCTTCCTCATAACTGCAAGAAGTTATCTTGAAGGATAGCTCATCTTCGGCACCTGCATCAATTGTCAGTTTACCTTCCTTCACAGAAATAGAGTGCTCAACTTGCATTGGATCGCAATCTTCGGCATCCTTGTTGACAACGAAGTCACCTGCTCCAAAAAGCGAATGAATTTGCTCAGTTTGCGTTTCAAAACGCATAGAAAATGTACCAACAGAGATTTCTTGCGGTTCTAAAGCCATACAAGCTGAACAAACCAATAATTCTACTACAAAAGAAACAAATCTTCTCATAAGCGAAATTTTAAGGGTTATTTGGAGTTTTAAACATCATACCTACACCCGTCAACAGCCATTCGGCATTGACGTTATAATCTTCAACAATCCAAGCAAGCCATTCAGATTTGATAGCTCTGCCATCTGGACACTTCTTAAACGTAGAGAAATTCCAATAGTTGATTCCATGAGATTCGGTAAAAGTACGTATTCCTCTAGCTTTACGCTGGTTGATAGCAACATCAAGAGCAAGGAAGAAACGCTTTGTTATCGCCATGCCTGTTGGCGTTGTCGTAAGTTTCATACGCTATAGATTTTCCGTGTATGTTAATTATATAGAAATCGCTTTTTTATCTGCAGGAGCAATAGTCTCCCCATTAGCTAGCTTCTCGAAACATCTTACAAGGTGTTCGTATGCCTGGCGTAGTTCTCTTATCTCCACATCTTTTTGTGCATTGATTTCGATAAGACGATTGATAACAGAAAGCGAATCTATTTGCTCATTTGGCTTTTCTGCTCTAATTGAAGTCGCAGGAATATCATCATTAAGCATATTCCCTTCTCCAGTCAACAACCAGTCGATATTGTACATAGGCTTGGCAGTATGGATAAGATTAGCCATTCTCGCACTCACCTTCAAAACCTTACCATTAAGGATGTCATAAACCGCTTGCGGTCTATTGAGCCCCATATCCTTAGCAAGCTGCGAACCAGTTATATTTTCTTGCATAAGGATAGCATTAATAACCTCTTTTGCTGTCATACGTATAATAAAAGTTAAAATACAGAGATTTCTTAATAATTTGTACCGTTTTTACAAATATTATTCTTATCTTTGCACCGTGAATATTTAAATAACAATGCAAAATTACAAAAAAATATTTGTATGGCAAATAAAAATGAAGAAAAAAAGCAGAAAATGACCCTTTTGGATTACTACGAGAATCTTCCAAAGTCCTCGTACCCAAAGAAGGATTTCATCCAACGCATCATGTCAGAATGCGATGTGTCATTTACTACAGCCCGCAACTGGACAAAAGGTCACACAAGACCGATTGTTGATTGGCAGATAGACAAACTGTCTGAAATTACAGGAATACCAAAAGAACAGCTATGGCAGTAGAGTTTTATATGTTTGATGATGAACTTTGGTTCATTAAGGATGGTACCGAAAATCAAGCTCTCTCGGAAAAAGATACAGAAGTCATTAAGAAAATGATTGATGCTATCCGAGAAAGATACCCCGAAGCCTACAAGGCTTTATCTAAGGAGTACCAAAAGAGTTCAATGAATGTTCCTTATTATCAGTTCTTGATAGTCAGAAGATTCTGTAAATGTAACTTCGGAAAGCTTGATACAACCACCTACGATATTGATAATCTCGGCAGGTTTAACTTTGAAAAAGTTGAATGCCCACTGCGAGGAGAATGCAAGAACGAAGGCGTTATTTGCAGCCCAAAGTTCAACTCCAAACTATCACCTGCTGAAGAAAGGGTAATGAACCTTATCTATCAAGGTTTTACAAAAGAAGAAGTTGGTGACAAACTTTGTCTATCTCCGAACACAATTAAACAGCATGTCAGATCAGCTTACTGCAAGCTAGGTGTTCATGATAAAGGCGAGTTTGTAAAGCTAGCAAAAGATAATGGATTTTTTAACAATTTAAAGCACTAAGAGCAATGAGTATGATTAAAAGAAGCAATGAAATTGCTATTCAGAAAAACGTTAAAATGATGGTTTACGGACAGGCTGGTATGGGTAAGACAACTTTCGCCCTCTCAGCACCTAAGCCTCTGTTGCTTGACTTTGATAATGGTGTCAAGCGTGTTAATACCGCACATTTGGACGATAATGTCGGTATTGTACAGGTTTCTAGTTGGCAAGATATCCTCAACTTGCTCAACTACAACAAGAAGGATTTGGAGGAGTTTGATACCATCGTTGTAGATACGATTGGAAAGATGATTGACTTCATCATCGCCTACAGATGCAATGGTCGCAACCCTCAGATACAGGATTGGGGTACCATTAATAACGACTTCAAATGGTTCACCTCATCTTTGTCACAGCTTAACAAGAACATCGTTTTTGTCGCCCATCGTGACACACGCAAGGAAGGTGAAAGTACTGTGTATATCCCTGCACTTCGTGAGAAGAACTACAATAACATCGTTACTGATTTGGATTTGCTTGGCTATCTCGAAATGAGAAGTGAGAATGGACAGCAAATCAGAACCATCACTTTTGACCCTACAAGTCGTAACGATGGTAAGAACACCTGTCAGCTTCCTGGTTGTATGCAGATTCCGGTTATTCTTGATGCAAACGGGCAGCCAACCGCTCCTAACAACTTCATCGCTACTCAGATTCTCTCACGTTATCAGTCTATGATAGCTCAGAAAGAAGAAAAGGTCAAGGAGTACAATAAGGCTCTTGAAGAGATTAAGGAGAGTGTTCTGTTGATTACTGATGCGAAGGGGGCAAATCATTTCATCGAGCACATCAAAGATTATGCAAACTTGGGTAACTCCATCATTCTTCATGCAAGAAGTCTGTTCACTGAGAAGGTAAGTGCATTGAAGTTGGTTTACAATAAGGAGACCAAGCAATATGAAGACCCACAAGCAGCATAAGCTATGGAAGTAGTCAAGTTTAAGTTCTATGCGACGCTTTTGGATGCGTATCAGAACTACCTTGATAGTGACATCATTTGGAGTAAGTATTGGGGATGGTCTGAAAATCCACCCCATACTCCAGAAGAGTTCAAGAAGATACAATTCCAGTCGTTAATAGATAAGATAAATCGAGTACCATTCGATAGTGAAGCTGCTGACAAAGGCACAGCGTTCAATGAGGTTATTGATTGTATGGTCCTTCATCGTAATTCGGAGAATATGGATATCCACACTATTTTCCAAGATGTTGAAGATTATCACTATGTTGGCGAAGGAGAGGTTAAACCATACAACAAACGAGTGCCTATCGGTGTTGAAGCAAAGCTGAACGGCAGAAGTTTCTACTTCCCTATTCAGCTAGTCCGACATTATGCAGCCTACTATAAGGGAGCATTGCCACAGGTTTATATACAAGCAGTCTTGCCTACCATGTATGGAAAAGTAATGCTGTATGGGTATATTGATTACCTTATGCCGTTCTGCACTCATGATCTGAAAACAACACGTCAGTATGCGGTTGGCAATTACAAGAGACACTGGCAACATAAGGTCTATCCTTATGCCCTCATGAAGAATGGTTGTGATGTTTACGACTTCGAATACAATATCTCGGAAATCGGAAAGACGTATTACAGAAACTACACAGAGAGTTATACGTTTAGCCCAGAAAGGGATATTCCTCTACTCACTCAACACTGCGAAGGATTGATTAGTTTCATCCAAGAAAACAGAGATTTGATAACAGACAAGAAAATATTCAATTTGGTTTAAATATGGCAGAAGAAAAGAACACCAATATCGTTGCACTCCAAGAAAAAGATGTGCAACTGGTGGTAAGCAAAGAAACTATCGGTCAGCTTACCACGAATATCAAAGAGGTTAAAGCTAGAGTTGAAAAGGCTTTGCCTATGTATGACATCAGCAACTATAGCACCGATGATATTCCAAAGTGCAAGGAAGACAAGGCTTTACTCAACAAGGCAGCTAAAGCACTTGACGATAAGCGCAAGGAGCTTGAAAAGGTTTGGAATAAGCCTTTTGAGGAGTTCAAGACAACCTGTAACGATACGTGCAAGCTTATCAAGAATGCGGTATCTCTCATTGATGGCGTAATCAAAGAAGATGAAAATCGCACCAAGAAAGCTAAGAAAGAAGAGATTGAAAAGCTTGCTGAGAAATGCGGAGTAGAAACCATCGGCATCAAATTTGACCTCATCTTTGATGCGAAATGGCTCAACAAGACAACTTCAATGAAGTCTATCGAAAAAGCTATCACAGAAAAGGTCGATAACATCAAGAAAGACCTCGAGACCTTGAAGTTATTTGCAGAAGATTACGATGCACTTGCCGCCCGATACAAGGAGAATCTCAATCTGCAGGAGACTATCGCATACGCAAACAAGCTGAAAGAACAGCGTGCTAGCTCAGTGTCCACTAGTAAAAAAGAAACTGCAACACCTCCAACATCACCTCAGAAGGAAGTCGCGGAGAACAATGCAGCCGAACAACAGGAAGAGCAGCCGAAGAATGGTAAGATGTCTTCTAATGAAGAAGATGCCATGGATGCTTTCGCTGCCGCTATGGGACAGTCGGTTGCACCTCCTACTCCAACCAAGACGCGTACTTACGTTTGTACCGGTACAAAAGAGGCAATGGAATGTTTGGAACGCTTCATGCGTGACAATGGTATCACTTTTAATGTTCAGTAATAATGGCATTTCAGATTAGTGGAATTATTCAGCATATAGGGAATACGGAGAGTATTCCATATCAAGACAAAGTCTTCAAAAAAAGAGAGCTTGTCTTGGATTGCTCCTATCGTAACCAGTTCACAGGGCAGATAGAGAGAGCAAACTATCCAAAGTTCGAGTTTACAGGCAATCACGTTGATGATCTGAACGGCTTCAATATGGGTGATATTGTGACGGTATCATTCTCCTTGAATGGTTCACGCTCAGAGAAAGATGGGCAAGTAAGATACTTCACTAACGTTCAAGGTTATAAAATCGAGAAATATCAATCTCGTTATAATCAGCAACAAGGTGGAAATCAGACCGCACAAGCGGCTAACGGAAATCAGCCAACACCTACACAAGGGGCATGCCAAAGCGCACAACAAGCAGCTATGGAGTCTGCAAGAGCAGCATCAGCTTCTAATTTTCCTCCCGCTGTAGATGCGAACGGAAACCCTATTCAAGGCAATGACGATTTACCATTTTAAAGCTTAGATTATGGCACTCTATAATTTGAAGAACGTTTACGATAGGAAGAGGTTCAAGGAAGCCTGCAATCAGATGGTTCTGAAGAATGAATACGTTGAACTGAAGAAAAAGAACACTCAACGTTCTTTGGCTCAGAATAGCTACCTGCATTGTCTGTTAGGTTACTTTGCTTCTGAATTTGGTTTTACCCTCGAAGAAGTTAAGTTTGATATTTTTAAGAAGATATGCAACAGAGATATATTCGAGAGAAAGCGAATCAACAGAAGGGGGCAGGAAGTCACCTACATCAGAAGTAGTACTGAACTCGATAAGGCTGAAATGACAACTGCAATAGAAAGATTCAGAAATTATAGTAGTGCTCAGTGTGGGCTTTACCTTCCTGCACCTCATGAAGGTGAAATGTTATTTTTTGCTCAACAGCAGATTGAGCAGTGCAAAGAATTTATGTAATTTAAAACAGAAAATATTATGTTAGCAGATTTGGATGGTCACAGACCAGAGAAGATTGAGTTTTGTTTGACCGAAGCTCAGAAAGAAATGTTCAAGGACGTGTTGGTACTTTGCGAAGGAGCAAAGAGTGCAGACGAACCTATCAAGGTTCTGCATGACAAGTTCAATGCTCTTTTCCCAGATAATGAGGTTGTTGACCGCAAGTATGATGATTTCGAGATTCACGCTATCCGTGAAGAATACTGCATCAAGCAGGAGAATGATGTGCCAAAGCGCAAGGAAGAGCTGGAAACCGTTCTTGCTCAGATCAAGACGATGAAGAAGAATGCCGAAGAAGCATACGCATCAGCTCTTCTTGAAGTCAGTGATTTGGCAGCAAGAGTTAAGAATGGTATCACGGATTTCCGCTTACCTTCTACTAAGACCGCCCGTATTGCTCTCAATGGTCATTACCTCTTCTTTGCTTGGGTAGATGATAAGTTCCAGCTTTGCAAGGTTCAGAAAATCCCAGATTGGGATAGAAGCGGCTTGTGGAGCCAGGAAGATGTCAATCAGCAGGCTATGAAGGAAGTTTTCGGCATCGAGTTCCCCGAAGTAGAAAAACCAAAAGCTGAGGAACAGACTGATGATAATGACCTTCCTTTCGGTGAAGGTGATGAGGATGGTAATGATGAAAACGAGTAATCATGTACACGCTCAGACCATATCAGAAACAAGCAAGTGATGCTGCCGTCAGAGCGTTCACAGGCAAAGATAAGAAGAATGGACTTCTTATCTTGCCTACGGGCGCAGGCAAGTCGCTTGTAATCGCAGATATTGCAAGTAAGCTGGATAGTCCGCTACTCATCTTTTGTCCGTCAAAGGAAATTCTAGAGCAAAACTTCGCTAAACTGCAAAGCTATGGTGTTTTTGATTGTGGAGTATATTCCGCTTCTGTTGGTTGCAAGGATATAAACAGAATAACCTTTGCCACCATCGGAAGCGTTATGAACCACATGAAAGACTTTCAGCACTTCAAGTACGTAATGGTTGACGAATGCCATCTTTGTAATGCTAAAGGTGGACAATACAAAACCTTCTTCGAAGCCGCGGATAGACAGGTTATCGGCTTAACAGCAACACCATATCGACTAGGAAGGGGACTTAATGGCAACTCAATGCTAAAGTTCCTTACGAGAACTAGACCAAGAATATTCGATGAGGTACTGTACTATTGTCAGATTTCAGAATTACTTGCAAAAGGTTATCTTGCCGATTTGAGATACTTCGATTGCACTCAGCTAGATATGTCTAATGTGCATACCAACTCAACAGGAAACGACTTTGATGAAAACTCCCTAAAGTTGGAATATGAACGAAGCGGATTCTATGATCAGCTTACTTCCACTACCCTACGTGTATTGAAGCCAAAGAATAAAATACCGAGAAAAGGAGTTTTGGTCTTCACTCGATTCACGGAAGAAGCGGAAAGATTGACAGACAAACTGCAACAGAAAGGTATTAATTCTGCAATCGTTACAGGCGAGACTCCAAAGAAAGAACGTGAAGCTATCTTGGAGAAGTTCAAGGATGGCACCATAAAGGTTGTCTCTAATGTCGGAGTTCTCACAACAGGATTTGATTATCCTGCACTTGACACGGTTATCTTGGCAAGACCAACGAAGTCTTTGAGTCTCTACTATCAGATGGTGGGACGAGCTATCAGACCTTTCAAGGATAAAGATGGATGGATAATCGACCTTGGCGGTAGTTTCCGTTCCTTCGGAAAAGTCTCTGATTTAAGAATAGACCTAGAGGTGCAAGGTTCGTCAAGATGGTGTATCAAGTCTCTAGGTAAACAATTAACTAACGTAAGTTTTTGAATTATGAAAATTGAAGCAAAACAGATTAATGAGTGGGTTAAAAAAGCCTACGATAATGCTGTCAAACATGGATGGCATGAAGAAGAAAAGTCTAATGCGCATTGGTTGATGATGGTTTGCACAGAAGTAGCAGAAGCCGTACAAGCTGACCGCAAAGGAAACTATATGAACGACCTTGACAAAGAAGGTCTTAAAACCGTACTTGCCAACGACCATGGTGGCAGTTTGTTCAAAAAATACTACTCTGATACCATCGAGGGAAAAGTAGAGAGCGAGTTGGCTGACATCTGCATTCGTGTTTTTGATTTGATGGGTGTTTGTAATGTTGAGGCAAAGGACGGGTTCTCCACATTCGACAATGAGGTTAAGTATGCTAAACAGCATAGTTTTACAGAAAATGCCATCATGGTTACTAGAACTATCGTATCGTGCAATACTACTGCTTCCAGAAGTGAAAATGAAGAAATGTTCTTTGTCTTATACGTATGTGTTCTTGCTTCAGTATTTGAATGGGCAGAAGCACTTGGTATCGACCTCATCCAGCACATCAACTTGAAGATGCGTTATAACGAAAGCAGAGAATACCATCACGGAAATAAGCTGTATTAAAGAGTCCTATGGTTATGAATAAATACTATTTCAACCGCAAGCCAAAAGCGGCTCAAGCCGGAAAAAAAGAGGTAAAAAAGACGACTTCTAAGAGCAAACCTAACTTGGTTAAAAAGCTCGATCGGATATTCTCTCTTTATATCCGTTTGCGTGATGTTATGGATAATGGTTATGTTCGGTGTATATCCTGCGGGCAGATAAAGAGCTTTGAAGATGTGGACTGCGGTCACTTCCATAGTCGCCGCCACATGGCAACTAGATTCAATGAAGATAACTGCCATGCCGAATGTAGGTATTGTCTCACTCCCGATGCCCTCATCCTAATGGAAGATTTGAACTGGAAACCACTAGGAGAAATATCAGAAGGCGATTGCCTCTTTGCGTTCGATGAGGACAATGAAGGAAGACATAGGCATCGTCAGTACAGAACTGGAGTAGTCACACATCTGCATCGTGACATTCAAAATGTGTACAGAGTTAGACTAGAGAATGGTGACCATGTAGATACTACTGCTGACCATAAGTGGTTGGTTCGTGACAGAGGTTCACGTATGAAGTGGATGAAGACCCAAGACCTTTGGTGTAATGGAAAGAGGTTAAATGGCAACAATAAGACAGGTCCACACTGGGGAGAAATTAGCACAACGGTATGCAAGATAATCAACGTAGTGAATCATGACGAAAGTAATGATAGTGGTTGGTTAGCAGGAATGATTGATGCTGATGGTCACCTTTGCCAACAGAACATTTTAGAGAATGACGGAAGTGTTAGGTACGGATTTAGGATAGGTGTTGCTCAGTCAGAACATTATCCGAAGATATGTTCTAGGCTACGAGACCTTATTACCAAGTTTACAGACAATGGCAAGTATTGCACTCAGCGAATGGATGGAAAACAAGGTAATATAAAAAGCAACTATAGGACATACCAGTACCTAGTGACTGGCTCTAACATAGAGAAAGTACAGTTCCTGCAACGTGTACGACCTATGAAGTCTGATAAGTTTGACGTGAACAAACTAGGATCCGTGAAATCCCAGTACGACACCAAGGTTAAGTCAGTTGAATATCTAGGCAAACGTGAGATTGTAGTGATGGAGACATCAACGCACACTTTTATTGCGAATGGTTATGGTATGCACAACTGCAATCGTTTCTCTGCGGACCACCTCATAGGCTATCAACGAAACCTCATTCAAAAAATAGGGCAGCAAAGATTTGATTTGCTAAACGTGAAGGCGCATTCTACATGTCACTTCACTAATAGTGAACTAGAAGATATGATTGTTTACTATACGGCTGAGGTTAAGAAACTTAGCAGTCTCAAAGGTATCAAAGTTAATAT
>ERZ1023666.100-NODE-100-length-40025-cov-18.623518_pt1 | contig 40025 bp, 17 predicted proteins | sample MGYA00380341_ERZ1023666 | MGnify/ENA primary metagenome ERZ1023666 (study PRJEB33179, sample SAMN07448983) | human gut metagenome | biome: Human-gut; feature: Human associated habitat; material: Faeces | host: Homo sapiens | place: India: Bhopal | collected...
ACGCGTCTCGCGTCGGGGAAATATGCAGCTATTATTTAGTAGCGTTTGTTTTTTCATTCTTTCTCTATCCCGACGCGAGATGCATCGCCCCCATTAGTGTTTGCGTTTCTTCTACCACCAAACGCTAACACTAAGCACTACCACCAAACGCTAGCTCTAATGGGGGCGACGCGTCTCGCGTCGGGGAAATATGCAGCTATTATTTAGTAGCGTTTGTTTTTTCTTTCTTTCTCTATCCCGACGCGAGACGCGTCGCCCCCATTAGTGTTTGCGTTTCTTCTAGCACCAAACGCAAGCACTAAACGCTACCACTAAACGCTAGCACTAAACGCAAGCTCTAATGGGGGCGACGCGTCTCGCGTCGAGAAAATATGCAGCTATTATTTAGTAGCGTTTGTAGTTTCATTCTTTCTCTATCCCGACGCGAGACGCGTCGCCCCCATTAGTGCTTGCGTTTCTTCTAGCACCAAACGCTAACACTAAGCGCCCCCATTAGAGCTTGCGTTTGGTGCTAGCGCTTAGTGCTTGCGTTTGGTGGTAGCGCTTAGAGCTTGCGTTTAGTGCTTGCGTTTGCTGCCAGCGTTTGCTGCTTGCGTTCGCATGTTTACGTTTACCATACAACTATAACCCGCAAATGCCGCTCCACCTTACAGCACAAAAAAACGCGTTGACTCAGTCCACCCCAAGGGCAAATGCCCCAGGTTGGTTGAGCCAACGCGTCAAACAGACATTAGCAAATGTTGGGAGTTAACGGGGTAAACAGGTGACCCGTTGAGCTGTCAACCTGTCAACCCGTTAACCCTTCAACGCATAAAGATATGTTACTGCATGCGCTTCACGCCACCCACAATCACGGGGCCGTGCTCCGACTTGCCGGCACGTATACCCTTCAGGTTGTAGGCAGGTGCAGCGGCACCCGTACCGTCGGTTGTCACGGCATCAATGCCTGTGGCCATGATGCGCACCACGTTTGAGCCCACCTCGCCATAGTCGGGGTAGATAGCCTTCACCTGGTACTCATAGTAGCGTCCGGCATGCTTGGCAGCGTCAACATACTGTGTGGCTTCGGTCGAGAGCGGAGCCGCGTTCACCAATTCGCCATTGCAGTAAATGTTGTATCCGCTAAAGAAACTTGCGGCCTGCGGCTCATCGAGAGCCTTGGCAGCCAACTTGCTCTGTGCCGCAGCCGTGGCAGCCACAGGCGCATAGCGTTCGGCCGAAGCCGAAAGGTTGGCAGTAGGAGCCGCCTTGGTGTTGTCGGCATAAGGCTGCAGGCACACCGAAATGTTCCAGTTACCCTCAATGCCACTGTCGTCGTCATCGAGCGTGGTCCATGTCAGTCCGTCGGTTGAGTAGAGGTTGCCCTTACCACCACGGGCCGGACCGGCATCGTAGCCAACAGGCACCGTTATCTGGTTGTGTTCCACATAGATAACAGCACGCAGACGCTTGGTAGCATCCACCTTGATAGGCTTGTCAAGGCGTACGGTGTTGAAACTGTACTGGCTGAGGTTGTCCACATACTTTTCAAACACCAGCGTGTTATCCTCATAGAGCTGTGCATAGAGCACGTCGGGCACCTGGTTGATGTAGAACTTGATTTCAGACACGCTGAGCGAGCTGTAAGGCTTCAAGTCCTCGGGCGACCATTCCACACCGGCGTAATACTGTCCGCCGTTTTGCAGTCCGGCCGCGTTGTCGCACACACCATTGTGCCAGCGCAGTTCGGTCACATCGCCAAGGGCCGGCACGCTCCATGTGAGCACATTGCCCTTGTCAGTCTGTTCAACCGACAGCGTGCCAGGCTGCTGATAGCCGTTGGTGTAGTTCACCGTCACAAGTGCGGGTTCGCTCATGGGGCTAACCGCCGAGTTATTGTAGTGTGCCACCACCTCGTATTTGTAAGTGCCCGGCAGCAAATTGTGGTCGGTGTAGCACGGTCCGCTCACGGGAGCGTCGGTAATGAGCTGCCCGTTGCGGTAGATGTCGTAGCCATACACCGAGCCAGCCTTGTCGGCATTGATGCTGATGGCATCGACCAACTGGGCCGAATGTCCGCTTACCACGCGCAGCATCACATACTTGGTGCCGGCAGGCAGCGTAAAGTCGTACTGCTGCCAAGCCTCGGCAGTGGTCACACGTCCGCGGTTGATAAAGTTGGCCACATCATTGTCGTCGGCCGATGTGAGCACCTGCATTTCGCCGTTGCCCTCGGCCTTGGCCATGTTGCGCGCCATAAAGCTGAAGGCAAATGGTGCTGCGTAGTCGGTCGTGACGGGCACCACCAGTTCGGCCTTGGCCTCAGCCTCGCAGCGCAGAGCCATGCTGCCCTGTGTGGCATCGGTGTTGGTCAGGGTAAAGAGGTTGTCCTTGTTGGTCCAGCCATCGCGGCTGAAAGGCGTGCCATTGCTGCCCTGTTCAAAACTCTCGTAGGTGTCGGCCGCGAGTGTGGTGGGGTCAATCATGGTCACATTCACATCGTAGCCATACGATGCCATGGTGGCACGCACATCGGTCGGTGCATTGCCTTGTGTAGCCGCATCGATGGTTACAGCCACGGGGGCCGAGTGTGCCGAGGTAGTGCCGTCGACGTACACCGTCTCCACCTCGTAGTTGTAAGTGCCCGGTGTGGTGAGCGTTTCGCTGTAAGCACGCTGTGCCACGGGGGCCTCGTTCAGCTTCACATTGTCGCGGTACACATTATAGCCGCTCAGTCCCTTTACCGAACCGAGGTCGAAGTAGATGTAGCGCGAGCCCGTAGTTTCCTGCAGGCAGAGTGTGAGCAACTGGTAGCCCTCGGCAGTGCGTATAACACTCATGCCGCCGGCCGAGGCATTCTCGGTGGGTTTGATGGCGGCATAGTCGGCCAGACTGGTGTGCCACAACAGTTTGCCCGAGGCAAAGTCGTAGGCACAGAGTTCATAGCGCTTGTCCCAGCCCTGCTCAAAGGTGTAGAGCACGCCGTTGTAGTAAGCCGAACCGGCTGCGCCCTTGAGCGTGGGACCATTGCCCAGCTTGGCACCGTGCAGCGAGGTGTAGATGCTGGTTTGCCAGTCGCCCACCTCAAATCCGCCGCGCCCGCCGTCGAGTTCGGGCACATAAGCTATGTGTCGGCCAATTTCGGAGATTGATATCTCGTCGGTTATCTCCTGCTTGTCCATATCTATCTTGTAGAGCGTAGAGCCGTTGGCTGTAGCGTAGAAGTCGCTGCCATCGTACACCAAATTGCGGAAACCTGTGGTCAGAGTGGTGGGCACCATCATGGTAAAGCTGGTGTCGAATGTGCCGTCCATCAGGTAGCGGTTGATAATGCCCGTGGCCGAATATTTGGTGGTGTAGATGTACTTGCCATCAGAGGCTATGCCCATCTCGCCCGTATGGGCACTCTTGAACTGTCCCACATACTCGGGACGCGCCTCAGGGCTGATGCCCGTTTGTGGCTCGAGGTCGGTGGGCAGGGTGCATGCCTGCTGCATAGGAATGCTCCAACGCAGGTTTACCTGGCGGTTGCGCACCACCTGGGTGTTGATGGTGGCAGGTGCCATGGGGACATAGAGCGTGATGCGCTCCACACTGACCGCTTCGCTCTGGTTTGACTGCACACTGTCGGCATACACCGAAGCCACCGTGTAGTGGTAGGTGCCAGCCTCGGCCACGTCCTCGGCATATTGGCAGCTGGTGGTTTGTGCCACCTGCTGTCCGTTGCGGTACACCACATAGCCCGCGGGCTGTGTCTCGGTGTAAGCGGCATTGGGCTTGAGGTGGGCGGCCACACAGAAGTTGGCATTTTCAAATCCGGCATACGAGGCGGGGAACCACGTTACACCATCTTCAGACATGAGGTTGCTCTTGCCATCGGTAGTGGTGCCGGTGTTGATGCCCATAGGCAGCAGGTTGGCATCGTGTGCCACGAGCAGGGTAACGTAGTAGGTGCTGCCGCGCTCAATGGTGAGGGGTGCTTTCAGTGCGAAACGGCTGTATTCGCCATAAAGCACGTCGTCGGGATTGATGCGTGTGGTTGATATGCACGCGCCGTCCTTGTATATTTTGACAGAGAGCGAGGTGACACGCTCCTTGATGAAGGCGCTCACCGAGTCGAGTATCATGCCGCGGTAGGGTGCAAGGTCGTCGGCATCGAATGCCACACCGGCAAAGAAGTAACCTCCCTCGGCGTAACCCAGTGCATCGTCGCACTGACCCTTGTCGTAGCGCAGTGTGGCGGGCTGCTTGAGCAAGGCGTCGGGCTGCTGCCAGCCAAGGGTTACGTGCTTGTTGAGGGTGATGGCGGCCTGCAGTTGCGTGGGGGCGAAATAAGGCTCGCCCTTGGCTATGCTCACCATTGCCGTGTCGCTCAAAGTTGAGGCGTGACTGCCGTCGTAGAGGGCCTGCACGGCGTAGGTGTAGGTGCCACGCACCAGTTTGGTGTCGGTGTAGGCGGTGTTGGCCGTCTCGCCCACCTTGACGCCGTTGCGGTAGATGGCATAGCCCGTGGGGGTGCTGCCAGTGCCGGCGGTCCACGCAAGTGCGGCAGCCGACTCGCCCTCGGCCTTGGCAGTGAGGGCTACCGGACGGGGCCATGCTGCAGCCTGGTTGGCTGTGAGGCTGATGCTGATGTCGTGGTTGTCGGTCAGCTCGGGTATCGACTTGAACTGCAAGGTGGTGGTGTTGGTTTGGTTCAACGCCACGTTGCGCGCATCAAAGTTGAGTGTGACGGTTTGCTTCTCGCCAGCCTTGAGTGTGCCAGCCAGGGGCGACACATTGAGCCAGGGGTCGAAGTCGGCCAGCTTGTAGGCAAACACGCGTGCGGGCGACTGATTTAATATGCCAAGCAGGGTGAGCTGTCCGTCGACGAGCGAAGTGGTACACTCCAGACCGCCCAGACTGTTCTCGCCCGTGCTGAGCGAACCGGGCTTGTAACCTGGCACATCAACGGCCGAATGGGTTTCGCCCACCACGCGGCGGTTGTTCAGGTCGTACTGCACAATGGTCACCTTGTCCACCACGTTGAGCCCGCTGGTTACAAGGTTGCTCATCCACAGATAAGGGCCGCCGGGGGTCACATTGTCGAAAGCTGTACCGTAAACGTCCATGGAGTTGCTGGCATTGAGCTTGTAGAAGGCCAGTGTGACCTCGCCCTTGCGGTTGACGCGGCCCAGGGTGTTGTAGTCGCCCACCCAGAACTCATCGCTGCGGGGGTCGTGGGCAATGTGGGTTACACAGAGACTTGGCTCTGTGGGTATGTCGATGGTGCCAATCAGGCGCTTGTGGCGCAAGTCGAGCTGGAAGATGCGGTTCTTGCGGTCGGAGGCGTAGAAGTAGCGGCCATCAAAGGTCATGTCGTTGAGGGCGTAGTACATGCCAGGCACCGAGAACTCCTCTACAAAGTGGCCGTCGCGGCTGTATTTGTAGAACTTGCCAAGGAAGAAGTTTGACGAGGCGTAGAAGTCCTCTCCGTCAAACGCCACACAACTTTGTATGTCGCCCGAGGCGTCGAACGTCTGGGTGATGTCCCAACGGTGGTCGGTGTTGCCCGAACCCTTGACGGGTGTGGGGAACAGGTTGTACTGCAAATCGCCGTTGCCCGCATTCTCGAGCGTGATGGTTTGGGTGGTTTGCGACTCAAGGGCGGTGGTGGCATTTACCTCGTGTGCCGATACGTTGAGCACGGGGCGCTGCATGCTGATGGTGTAGCTTGAGGCGCCCTTGCTGTCGAGTGTCCATGTGCCGGTAAAGTAGTTGTGGCCTGCGGCCTCGGCATGCACGGTGTAGTTGCCCTCCTCCACCTCGGGCAAGGCTATGCTGCCTTGCGCATCGGTGACCACGGTGTAACGGGCACCATTGTCGGCCTCGAGGGTTATGGTGCAGGCACCGACGGGCTGGTTGTTGCACACGGTCTTGATGGTGACGGGGTGTGTGGCGGGGTTCCAAATCTTTACATCGTCAACAAACCAGTAGTTGACGTAGCGCGAATCCTGGCCGTAGGCACGGAAACGTATGTAGAAGAAGTTGTGGCCATCGAGGTACTTGCCCAGCTTAAACTCGTGGGTGCGCCAGTCGTATGAGCCTTCGTCGTTACTGAGTGAGTCAATTCGGGCCCACGTTTGTCCGCCGTCTACCGATATTTCGGTGGCAAGCACACCTCCTGCATACTTTGGTCCGTTGTCGAGGCGTATTTCGTAGCGCAGGGTGGTGTTGGCGGGGTCGGCGGTGTGCAGCTCGCGGGTGACAAGGCTCTGCGAGTACTCGCCAATATTGGAATAGGGGTAGCAGGCCGAGAAGTCGACCAGACCATAGGCATAGTAGTCGGTTTTCCACTTGTTTTCCTCGCCAGCCGCTGTTACGGGACGGCTCCACCGGGTGGTGTCGATGGCGTTGTTGTCAAAATCGTCGAAGAAGGGGAGCAGGCGCACATCGGGCACCTCTACACTGAGGGGGTCGGACTTTTGGCCCAACGAGCCGTCGGTCATGACGCTTTGCACGGTGTAGGTGTAGGTGCCGTAGTCGGGCACCACATCGGTGGTGTACACAGCGTTGATGAGCTGGTCGTTCACCTTTACGCCGTTGCGCAGCAGGTTGAAGCCGGCCAACTTGGCATCGGCCGCTGCCGCACGGGGTGCTATGCGCGGACGCACATTGTTGGTGCCGATGAATATGTCGTCGACCAGGAACATGAAGGCGTCCTCAGACACGCAGTTGAGGCACACGTATTTGGCGTCCTTGGGTATGGTGTACTCAAAGAGCGTCCACGAGGCCGGTGCCTCGGCGTAGCTGCCGCCCTGAATGAAGGTGAAGTCGGACGGGCGTGTGCCAGTGGTTGAATAGCCCACTCTGAAGCGCTCCAGGCCCCACGTGTCCTTGTAGGTCTTGGCACGGAAGCTGAATTTGAAATCGCTGCCAAAGCTGAGGGCGGGCGATATGAGGTAGTCGTTGTTGCCACCATCGACGGTGAGGTCGACCAGCATCTTGCTGCCCGAGAAGGGCATCACATCGGGGTAGGTGCCGGTTGAGGGTGACGTCTTTGACGGATTGAACACGATGAAGGCCATCTTGCTGCCCTGGTTGGGAAACGAGGCGGCTGTCCAGGTGTAGGTGTCGGCATTGTCGGCATCAATATACTGCCAACCGATGCTGCCGGCAGAGTTTACGGCAAAGTCGGGGTGGCTTTCAAAGTCGTCGAAATAGCCGTTGATGGGCTCTGGGTTGTTCCAACGCAATGAGACGGCCTTGTTGTTTACGGCCTCGAGCGTTGGCACAATCTTGGCAAGTGCCTGGCTCTTGGCCGTGGCATTGGTCTGTGCTTTGGCACTGGCATAGTGCGCCACGGCAGGGGGCGGTGCCACGTGCTGCGGCTTGACTTTCTCGCCAGACGGCTGCGCCCACAGCGGGGCGGCAAGCAGCAGGAGTATGCCTGAAAGTATATGTTTCATTGTTGCTATTATTATTTGATGGAGTGAGAGAGAATGGTTACGCGCTGATGCGCCTCAAATACCATTCTGTGTCAACCTATTTAACTATCACTACGCCTTCGTAGCCATCGACCCGCACGGCAGCCGATGTGGCGGTGGGCACAAAGGTGGCGAGCACACGGCCGTCGGTGGCATAGAGTGTAACGTGGCGTCCGGGCTGCAAACCGGCCAGGCGCACCATGCCGGCAGTGCAGAGCGCACGCACGGGAGTGAGTGTGTGGCCGCGCTGGGCCTCAACATTGGTTACGGCCGTAGGGTCGTAGGTGTAATAGGCCGGGGCCGAGGTGTCGTAGTAGAGTATGCCGTCGCCCGCCGTCACAAGGAAGCGATAGCGGCCCGTGTTGAACTCGCCCGGAGTGGTGGGGGCTATGACCATGCTTGTGGCAGTGGTGCCGCCCTGGGCCAGGGTGTCAAGTTTCACGCCATCGTTGTAGGTAATGCTGAAGTTGGCTATGTTGACAAGGCGTCCGCCAAAGTTGCAAGTCATGCGCAGACGCTTGTAGCTCTTGCCCTTCATGTGGGCTGTGAGGTCAACGCTCTGTCCGTCGGCATCGACACTGTTGATGCGTTGCAACTCGCCAATGCGTGTCCACGTGTGGCCATCATTGGTGCCCTCGACACTGAAGGTTGACTCGCCGCGCGGACCGCCCGACATGAGCACGTACTGCACATTGGTGATGCCCTCGGGGAAGTCGACCGTCTCGACGGTGCCGCTGCCGGTAAAGCGCAGCACGCCGGTGCCAAGTGTGACCTCGCCCACGGCCTCGTCGACATCGCTTTCGGGCAGGTATTTGGCCGACACTACGGGCTCGTCCGTCTCCTTATAAAACTCGAGGAAGTAGGTTGACGCATTGTTGACCGGTGTCCACTCGGCCTTGAGGTTGTCGCCGTCGCGGCCGAAGCTGGTGATTGAGGGCGTTTCGAGGCGCTGTGTGAGCATCACGCCCCACAACCACAATGAATACTGCATGCGCTCCGAAGTGCACACAAGGGCTACGTAGATGTCCTTGCCGGCAAAGTCGGACAGGTCGACCTCGTCGAGGGCCAGCGAGCCGAACTGGTCGGCCAGCGAGAACTGCTTTACAAGGTGGAAGTCCTCAACATTGCGCGACTTGGTTGACACGTATACGTCGAGCTTTTCAACGTATGAGGGGTCCATCACGCCACGCTCTACATAGAGGGCGCCGCGCTCGGGCACGTGCATCTTTTCGGATATGAGCCAGTCGTTGGCATTGTTCCAGTAGTCGGCGTTGTACACCATGGCCTGCATGCTGGCATCGTAAACCCAGGTGTTGTTGTCGTTGTTTTGGTCGACCACGCGCCAGCGGCTCAGTGAGCCATCGTCGTCAAGTTCGTCGAACATGAGCTGTACTGGTGCTTGCAGCACCTTGTGCTCAGTGCGCACGGGTATGGAGGCGCCCAGCACGGTGGTGCCGTCGGCCATCTTCATGTAGGCACGCACATAGAAAAGGCCCGCATCGTAGAGGCCGCTGATGGTGGTCTCGATGTTGTCGGCCGTGGGCACTACCACCTTGTGGCTCATGTCGTCAGCATCGGCCAGGGTGGGTTCTTCGGTCATGTCGCTCCACACAAAGCCCATTTCGGCCACGTCCTGTGCCAGATGGCCTACCTTGGCTTTTACCTTGAACGAGGTGTCGGTGATGTCGGCATAGTCGACGGGTATGGTCTTGATGCTCGAGAGTTCGCCCGAACCGCCGTTGACCTGGAAACTGACAAGGCCGCCCTCCTCGCGTATGTTGGTGATGGGGGTGCGCAACTTGTCGCCCAGCCAGTTTTGGTAATCGGTAAACTCGGTGGTGCCGGTGGTGCCGGGATAGGTGTCGCCCTTACGGGTGTTGTCATCGTCAATGCCGTCGGCCGGCACAATGTACATGCAGCGGTGGCGGGCATTGTTGTTGGGGCCGTTGACGCTCCAGTACTTTGTCACCATGTCCTTGGTGTAGTCGTAATGGTAGATGAGCAGGCCGTGGTAGGGTATGTAGGCGTCCCAACCGGTCTTTTGACGATTTTCGAACACGTACCACTCAAAGCCGTCGGCCTCGGACAGGCCGGGCTGCGCATCAACATAGGCAGCGGTGTTGGTGGCCACATTGTCGAGTGTGACGTCCTCGGCCTTGTCGAGCTGCTTGAAGTCGGACTTTTTCATCCAGCCCATTTGCAGGCGCTCAAAGGCCATGAGGCCGGCCGGGGTGCGGCTGTTGTTGTTGTAACTGCCCGAGGCGTAGAGGCTGTAGGCGCCGGGGTTGATGCCGATGCCGCCGTCGTAGTCGTCGGTGTCGTACATGTCCTTGAGGCCGAGTATGTGGCCAAACTCGTGTACAAAGGTGCCGATACCGTCCATCTCGGTGCCGGTGGCGCCCACGAGTTCGGCCGATACCGAATAGTTGTTGACGGTGATGCCGTCAACCTTTACCGAGAGGTCGTCATCGTCGGTTATGAGGCGGTATGAGTGTGGCCACATGTCCTTGTCGTCGCCCGACGAGGCCTGGCTGTAACCGCCTATCACCACGTTGATGTTGTCCATATAGCCATCGCCGTCGTTGTCGAACTGTGCAAAGTTTATTTCGGGGTGATCGGCCTTGGCCTTCTGCACGGCCTCAACCACTGCGGCCTGGGGATTGACGTCGTTGCCGGTGCCGCCATAGTCGGCAGCATAGTAGGTGCGCTCATGGTCGAGCGTGTAGGGCCCGAGCACGGTGAAGTTTGGCACGAACTGCCCCATGGAGTTGTCGCGGTAGTAGTCCTTGACAGAGCCTGTGCCGCCACTGACGCTATAGTTGTGCTCGTTGAGCCAACGGTCGAAGTCGTCGGCCGTAAAGTTGAACTCGCCGTCGCTGTACTTTACCAGCACTACCAGGTACTGGCTTTCCTTGGCCTGGCCCGTGGCGGCGTCAACCTGGCGGTTGGTCACGCTGGGCGGCAGAATTTGCTTGACGGTGAGCGGACTGCGGCGCGTGGTGAGGCTGCGCAGCCACTGGGCGTCCTTGGTGCCAATGGGGCGCAGGGTGCTGACAAACTGGCTTTCGTCGGCCGGACGCACATTGGCATTGGTGGCACGACACGCGGTTATGCGTCGTGTGCCTTTGGCCGCATCGGTCTGCACGTACTTGAAAAAGCCGTCCTTGTCGCGCTGTATTAGAAATCCGTCGGCCGTGGTGATGTAGTGGAAGTTTTCATCGCCATGCACCCTGATTACCAGCGTCGTGCCGTCGGGCTGCCTCACGGTGACGGGCTTTGGATTGGCCTTGATGGCCCATGCCGCACCTGATGCGCCTGCTAACAGACTAGCTGCGAGCAGATACCGTAATAGGTGTTTGTTCATATATAACTATGTTATTTTGGAGATTTGATTGTAACGGGTTGACAGATTAACGGGTTGACGGGCTAAAGAGCAAGCATTCTTGCTCTTTAACCTGTTAACCCGTCGACCTGTCAACAGTTACACGTTGCTTATTTCACAGATATCTTGACAGACTTGCCGCCTTGGGTGCGTACCACGTAAATGCCCTTTGGCACATTTACGCTGCCCTGGCCGTTGGCCACGATGCGGCCGGTGAGGTCGAACACGCTCACGGGGGCGCCATTCACGGCCTCGATGCGGCCGCCGTTTACACTGATCGCGCCATTGGCCTTGACTGCACCGATGGCCTCGACCACTGCCTTCTCGAAGGTGAGGGTGGCTGCTGTGCCTTCATTGGCCTGGTTCACCTTTATCAGATAAGTGCCGGCCTTGTTGGTTTCGCCGTCCACATTGTAGGTCAGTTCGGTGTAGGCCTGGTGGGTGCTTTCGTTGTAGCCGTTGCTTGAATAGGCCACAGCCGGTGTTGATGGCACACCGCTGCCGTCGGTGGCATACAGTTCGGCATACATGGTATTGCCAGCCTCGGTGGCAAGCTTGAACTCGCCTTGTGCCAGGTCTACGCGATACCAATGTACATCGCTGTAACTTGATGCGCCAAAGGTGTAGCTGCCCGGTTCGAGCGTGATGGGCTTTGAGGCATCGCTGCCGGCCTCAATCTCGCTCTTGCTTCTGGAGACGGGCGTCTCGCCATAGGTTTCGAACACCTCGAGAATGTACTTGCCGGGCTTTACGTCCAAGCCATTTACCACATACTTCAGCGCGCACGACTGCGTGCCGGTGGTGTAGTCGTAGTTGCTGCTGGCATAGGCCACGGGGTTGCCAGTGGCTTTGCCATCGCCATCGGTGGCATAGAGGTTTGAACCAAAGTAGGTGTTGGCGCTGCCATCAACTGATGTGATGTTTAACACGCATGGCTCGTCTATCTCGATGCTGTACCACAGGGGAGTGGTGCGGCTGGCCTTGCCAAAGGTGTAGTCGCCATCGGTCAACTTGATGGGGTTTGAGGCGTCCTCGCCGGGCAATGGGTCGGCAATGACAAACGACAGGTGCTTGCCCTTCTGCGCATCTTTGAGCACGAGGTTGACGTACACCACATCGCCGGCCTTTACAAATACGCTGCCCGAATAAACGTCTCCGGAGGTTGTGCCGGTTTGTACCGAACCCTTGAAATTTTGCAGTGTGCCGTCCTTGCCCACCTTGACAAGCAACTGGTTGTTGCCCGAGCCGCTCGACATGTCGGTTGTGATGGTGAGCTTGCCCGACTTGGGTGCTACGTAGCTGTACCAGCGGTCGAAGGCCTTCTGCGGCAGCGCCACGCTCACAGAGTCGTAAGCTGCTGCGGGAACTGCCACCTCAATGGGGTTGTCGGCTGACTCGCCCTTGGCAAAGTCTGTCAGCGAGAGGTCGAAGGTGGTGGCTGACTTCATGCCTGTGAACTTGATGAGGTATTGTTTGCCGGCCTGTACCTTGGTCTTGGTGACGGTGGCCAACTTTACGGCATCGTAGTTGGTGCTGCTGTTGGGATAGGTGGGGAAGGTTACATCGATGAACACCTCGGTGTCGATGTTGAGCCAACCGCTCTTGGCCGGGGTGTAGCTGTAATACTTTTCGATGCCACTGGCCAGCTCGTTCTCGCCATCAACTGCGGCTATGGGGTCGGTGGCCACATCGCCAGGACTTACGGCGTCGAGCGAGTAGTTGAAGGCAAAGCCATTGGTGCCCTCGTCGCACTGCCATGCTATGATGTAGGTGGTTTCGGCAGAGTTTTCAACATACTGGCGGAAACCTGTGCGGCCTGTTACCATGGGCGAATAGCTGCCCCACTGCTGGTTGTAAAGGTAGGCGTTGGTGTTGGTGCCCGACGCGGCATCAGAAATGCCCTTGGGGGCATTGACATTGATGTAATACTTGCCAGCCGGCACAACCAACTTGTAGTAATAGGTGCCGTTGCTCTCGGGCACGGTTTGAGTGCCGCCATTGCTGTCGAGGGCAATAGGATTGTCGAAGGTGTCGCCTGCCTTGGCTGCCTCGATGGTCATGTCGAAAGTTTCGTCGGCATCGGTGGCATAGGCCTTTTCAATGCAAACATAATATGTCTGGTTGGCCTGTGTGGCAAAACGCAACGCAAACTGGCCCGACACGGAGGCTGCGGGTGTTTCGGAGGTTATCTGGTAGGCGTCGCTATACACCTTGATTGTGCCGCCGGGCAAACCTGCCTCGGAACTGATGACACCAAAGCCTGCTTTGTCTGCCGTAAACTTGTACCAGTACTTGCCGGTTTCCTTGGGCAGGGTGTTGGCGCCGCTGACGGCCTCGAACGGGAGGTCGTAGCTTGAGCCTTGTTTCATCACCACCTCTTCAAAGGAGGCATACAAGGGGTTGCTGGCTTCGCAACTTATATAATAGGTCTGGCCGGCCTTGACGTTGAGTTTGCCTTCGTAAGTGGTCGTATAGGTGGTTTGGTTGTAGTTGCTTGTCAAGTCGAAGCTCTTGGCCTCGCCGTCCTCGCCTTCGCGCACCTTGGCATTGGCCACATAGCCTTCGAAGCTCATTTTAAGCACGTCGTCGGCTTGTGCGGTATACTTTATATAGGTGGGCAGCGGGTTTGACGACCAGTATTGGTACTGCTCGTTATATATGCGTTCGCAGTTGACGGGCACCACAAAGCGCTCCTTGGTGGCCTCGACGGCGGTGGCTATGCTTGAGCCGTCCACATTGGCGTCCTTTACCGAAGCAGTGAATTTGAGTTCCTTGGTGTTGATGCGCGCAATGACGTATATGGTCTGGCCGGCCTTGACGGGGATAATGGTAGTCATGCCGTTGTCCGCACTGATGTAGGGCAGTGTGTTGCCTGTTGTGCCGTCAACACTTGCTGTAAAGGAGCCGCCACCGCTTTCGTTATTCTTGGTAATGGTTAACAACTGTCCCTTGCCGTCGGAGGGTGCAGTATACTTGAAGTAAACGGTTGTTTCCTTTGCCTCGTCCTGGGTAAAGGTGTTTTCGCCTGATGCTATCAGGTCCTTAGCCGTTTCGGCCGTGGTCTGAGCATTTGCACACAGGGCTGCGAGCCCCATCATGCCAACGAGTAATGGTCTTTTCATAAGCATATAGAATTTTGAATATTATTGTCTGTAACACTTTGATACCGCAAATATAAGGATACATGGCACGTATTTGCAAAAATTAAGGGGGATATAAAGGGGAGGGTATCCCTGAGCTTGTATTTCAGCACAATGGCATAACTCGTTCATTCACAAGTGTTTTATAGTTGTAACGCGTAGCCAACCGTAGGGGATATATGTTAAGATTTACAGTGACGTGGCGGCGTTATTTTAAGAATTACCATTTGAACAGAATAGCGCGCCTAACATATCAAAGTGTAATATTTACTTCTTTTTGAATTACAACTCGCAAAAAGTACCTATATTTGTCACAGGAATGCTTCACACGGCCGCAAAAGCGCAAAAAGGGCCGTTTCCATCGGTAAAACAACTTGATATGACACAACAACCCAACACTTGCCACATAACACTTTGGGCCAAGCGCCTGGCCACTCGCATCACACTGCTGTGCGCTCTGTGCCTGGCGGTGTGCCACGCTGTGCCCGCACTGGCGGCCACAAGCGACAAGGCCCGCCAACTGGTGAGGCAGGCTGCCAATGCCGCCGTGCACAAGGATTACCGCCAATCGTCAGCGCTGCTTTTCAAAGCCCGCAGCGAGGCCGAGGCGGCTGCCGACTACGACCAACTGTTCTGGGTGTACACTAACTTGGGCATCAACCAAGCGGAACTGCTTAACTATGCCGATGCGCTGCAACACTTTACCAAAGCGTATCAGATTGCTACCGAGCACCTTGACGAACGGCGGGTGCTGAGCATTCGCAACAACATTGCCGGCCTTTACATGATGAACCACGAACAGAACAAGGCGCTGGCTGAGTACACCAAAATATATGCCGACATCAAAGGCAGCACCGACAGTGTGTTTACTGGCGGGTGTGCGCTTAACATTGCCACTCTGCTCACCGACAAGCACCAATATGCCCAAGCACGGCCTTACATGGAGCAGGCCGAACTGCTGCTGGGGCGCTATGCCGAGAACCGCGCTGCGCTTGTGACCCTGCGCACCGACTACTTGCTCGGTACGGGCAACACCGAGGGGGCTTACCGCCTGGTGGCAGACGCCCAAACGAAATACCCCGCATTGCAGCACAATGCGGACATTCTGTATCTGCGGGCACGCACGGCCCTGATGCGTGCGCTTGCCAACGAGGCTGTGGCGCAAGGGCGCCTGGCTCTGGCTCAGCCTGGGATTGATTTGTCGATGAAAAGGGCTATTTTCGAACTTCTGTCGCAAGCATACAGCATGCAGCAATGTTACGAGCAGGCACTTGCTTGCAAGGATTCGGTGGTGGCAGTGAGTGATGCTCTGTCAAACCTTACGGGGCAAAAGCTCTACGAGGCACGTCAAATTCAGTTTGATATATGGCAAAAACAACAAGAGATTGACAATTACAAAAAGCGACACGCGCTTGAAATGGCGCTACTTGTTGTGGTGCTGATTGCCAGCGGTGCGTTGGTGTGGGCCTTGGTAGTTAAAACAAAGAATGCGCGCCAGCAACGCAAACTGGCACACATGGAACTGGAGCACGAACAAGTACAGCGCGAGGCGCTGCAGCAAAAGCTGGCTAACGAACAGGCTGAACAGGAACAGAGCCGGCGCACCATCGAACAGCGTAGCCGCGAACTGATGTCTAAAGCCATGCAGGCGGCTAACCGCAACGACTCGCTGCGCGAACTGCTGCACACGCTCGAAACAGACAGCGGACTCGACCTTGACAAACGGCCCGAACTGAAACGCACACTGGCGGCCTTGCGCCACCAACTTGACTCAACGGTGGAGTGGAAGGACTTTACTACTTACTTTGAACAGACTAACGGACAGTTTCTGCAACAGCTCAAACACCTGCACCCTACCCTCACCGCCAACGAACTGCGCTACTTGTCGCTGGTGTATATCAATCTGTCGTCGAAGGAGATTGCCTTGCTGCTTAACATCACGCCCGAATATTGTAAGAAGAAGAAACAACAAGTGGCCCGCAAAATGGGGCTTACCGACCCACGCACGCTCTACGCTTACTTGACGGGCAGCGAGGTTATGGGGTGAAAAAACGGCCACATGACAGTTTTTTGTCATTTTGCCTGCACCCTGCACGTTTTACCTGCACTGCACTGATTATCAATGCGTTACAGAGTGTAGGTAAGTCTGCATTTTGCATACACACTACCTGCACTTGCCTATAATCTTTCTACACTTACTTGCACTTGCTTGCACTTTTGTCTGCACTTCTTACACTTTATCTACACTTGCTTGCACTCGCTTGCATTTTGTCTGCACTTACTTGCACTCGCTTTCATTTTATCTACACTTACTTGCACTCGCTGACACTTTGTCTGCACGCGCTTGCACATTTGCTTACTGGCATAAATACGCACGTTTTTTACACAAATACGTGTAAAGATATTGGTATAATTGTGTTTCGGCCATGCCTGGGCACGCGTTCACTTATGATTGTTGGCGTTGCCTGCATCGGGCGACAGGCGTGCCGATTGCTCCGACTAAAATTTCGCTCCCCCGTAACAGGACGGACATGGTGCTACAACCATCTTGTCGCACACACTGCTGTGTGGGCTAACCATAGTTCCCTCGTCTTGCTTCTGTTGGCAGAACAACTAAAGGTGAGTCACTCATTTTCTGGGTAGTGTAGAGTGCAAGTGTGTAGTGTAGGCAAAGTGTAAGTGTGTAGGCAAAGTGCAGGTATACCTACACTCTGCAACGCATTGATTATCAACGCAGTGCAGGCAGAAAGTGCAGGGTGCAGACAAAATCAACAAATTCAAATCATTGGAGGGGGAACGCCACAAACACGCTGCCCAAAGAACGCAAGCACCAAACGCTACCACAAAACGCTACCACAAAACGCTACCTCTAATGGGGGCGACGCGTCTCGCGTCGGGGCATTTTTCAGCAGCCTCGTCCCACGTTAGATATTAAAGCAAAGGCCCACAGACAGGCGTGCAATTAGTGCTGTCTGTGAGCCTTTATTTATTGTATGAACATGGCATTTTTCCGACGCGAGACGCGTCGCCCCCATTAGAGGTAGCGTCTTGTGGTAGCGTTTTGTGGTAGCGTTTTGTGATAGCGTTTTATGATAGCGTTTGATGCCAATTTTGAACGGACTATGCCACAATTATGGCACGGGGTCGTAACCACTGCCGCCCCAGGGGTGGCAACGCAATATGCGTTTGACAGCCAGATACAAGCCCTTCAATGGTCCGTACTTTTGCAACGCCTCAACAGCGTACTGCGAACAAGTGGGCGTAAAGCGGCAAGCTGGCGGCAGCATGGGCGAAATATAACGCTGATAGAAGCGTATGGGCAATATGAGCAAGCGTGTTATCATGGCAATGCGATGTTTTCCCTGATTCGGCGTAACGCCACCTCCATGCGGGCACTCACAATGTGCGACGGCACAGGGCGGTCAGACAGCCATATAAAGGCTATGTGCAGCGCCTTGTCGTTGGGCAACGCCTCGACAAGTTCGTGTTTTTGCAGACGATATGCCTCACGCAGCTGGCGCTTGGCGCGATTGCGGTCTACGGCATGCTTGAAGTGGCGCTTCGACACGCTGAGCAGCACTTTGGCCTGCGGACCGCTGCCGGCATAGGGCAACATGCGGTATGTCACACGCAAGGGGTAAATGCTCATTGAGCGGCTGCCTGCGGTGAACAGAGCGTCAATCTCGGTTTTCAAACACAAGTGCTCGGGTTTGCGAAAGGTAAAACGTTTTGTCATAATAGCCATATTCATTCATTTAATAGCCTCATTCATTTGTAAGTCAGTACGTGCCGTGTGCGCTGCCGGACCCCACGTGCTGGTTCGTATAAACTTAAAAAGGCATGAGCCCACTCGCCCTTCGGGGCTGTTGTGAAGTCATGCCTTTTGTTGTGTATGTGTTGTTATACTGTGCGTAGTATATTACTATTTGTTCTCTCCGAGATACATCTCAATGGCAGCCGTCATTGAGCGTGCTTGAGGCGTGGGGGCAAAGAGGTCGCAGCGCAAGCCAGCCTCTTCAATAGCCGCTTTTGTTACACCGCCAAAGCAGGCCAGACGCTTGTCGCCCTGTTTGAAGTCGGGGAAGTTCTCAAGCAACGACTTCACACCGGCAGGGGTAAAGAGCACGATCATGTCAAAGTCAAAATCCTTGTCCTTGGGATAATCGTTGGTCACGGTACGATACATCACGCATTCGGTGTGCTTGAGCTTTTTCTCATCGAGCATACGGGCCACATCGTCGTTGTGCACGTCCGACAATGGCACGAGGTAATTTTCCGTCTTGTGTTTGGCCATCACCGTTACCAGCTCGGGCCAGCGACCTGTGCTGCCAAAGAACACCTTGCGCTTGCGATACTGAACATACTTTTGAATGTAAAGGGCAATAGCCTCCGACAATCCGAAATATTTCATATCCTCAGGCAAAGCTACACGCATCTCCTTGCAGAGAGTGAAGAAAAAGTCCACAGAGTGGCGTGAGGTGAACACAATGGCCGAGTGGTCGAGAATTTGAATTTTTTGCTGGCGGAACTCACGCGCGGTGAGGCCTTCGACCTTTATAAAGGGGTGGAAAGTAAATTCCACGTGTTCTTTGTTTGCAATCTCGAAGTAGGGAGATTTTTCGGAAGTAGGTTTCGGCTGCGAAACAAGAATCTTCTTGATCATGACTACTTTTTAGTTCAGCATAGCGGCCGCTCAAGACCGCGGATTTTGTATCGTTAATTAGTTAATTGTTAACAGAAAGTTGCACGCGTAAATCAGTGCGCGGAACAATATGAATAGGGGTGCTATTTCAAGGGTGCAAAAGTACAAAAAAAGATGCACCCAGCCCAGTGTGTAACTGAAAAATATGCGTGAACACTTGTACAACAGCAGCATTTTGTCAATTACGAGTATGCAAAAGAAGCTTATAAACATATTATGCATACTAAGGTCGAAATACACAACCAACAATGCCACTGGCAGCAAGGCAAGACCAAGCCCGAGCACACACAGCATGTACGACTCGGCCCATTGCTCGTTTTGCTTGCGTTCGAAAAAGATGTGATTGACAAAGGTGTAAACTGCCATTTTGAACAGGAAGTACACACAGCACAACCCCACGCTCACGCCCAGCACCTTGTAGGGCGAGAGTTGGTTGAACACCTGCGCCTGGTAATCCTGCGTGTAGTCGAAGAACAGAATGCCTAACACAAAGCAGGTTTGGAAGATAAGGAACAGCTGCCCGCGCATTTCGGTCTGCGTGCGCTCGGCAAACAGATTTTCGCGCTGACGGTGATGAAAGAAGTCCTTCACCTGATGGCGCAGGTAATGGCGCGAACGCGAAATAACCCACACCACGAGGAAGAAGCTCACCATCAGCACAATGGTTACAAAGCTGTCGGTGCGAAACAGATAGGGCACGGGGTCGCCCGCTATGCCCGATGTTTTCAAGCCCACGAGCGAGTTCTTTTTTACGCCCGCCACACTGTCGAGTTGTTGCACAAACGCATTCTTGGGCATATAGGTGAGCGCGTGCTCCCAATAGTCGCTTTCAAGCGCAACGGGCTTCATTTCGAGCGGCTGTCCTGCTGGCAACGGGCGCATCTGGCGCGGGTCGGGCGGCAGGGTGTCTGCCGGAACTTCTTTTTTATGCCGGGGCTGGTATTTGCGCACACTACCCTGCCCGCTCTCAACCTCAAGAGCGGCTTCCATGTCGGTGTGTGTCACCAACGAGTCGGTTGTTGTTATTTTTGGCATGCTATGAGTGATGTGCAAATATATGGTTACAAGCTAAAAATGCGCTAAGCAGGTGCTTGATTTTAGCTGACATGAATTGGTGCAGCGTTAACCCATGAGAGGTGTTTGGGAGCCTGCTTACATGGCAGCAAACTTGCGCACCGATTTGTCCCACAGCGGTGTAGTCTGTGCCAGCTGCAGGGCTTCGGCCGGTGTGGCGGCCACTTGCCAGATGGCGGCGTGCTGGCTGCGCATAAATTGCTCGTCGACGGCACGCTGCAACTGTTGCAACAAGGGGTCGTAATAGCCCCCGGTGTTGAGCACCACTATGGGTTTGAGATACAGGCCGAGCTGCTTCCACGTAATGATTTCGAGCAGTTCCTCAAGCGTGCCTACCCCACCCGGCAGGGCTATGCAGGCATCGCTCATTTCGGCCATGAGCTCCTTGCGGCGGTGCATGTTGGGCGTCACCTCCAGACGTGTCATGCCCGTGTGCTGCCACCCTTGGTCTATCATAAATTGAGGTATTACGCCCACGGCCTTGCCGCCATTGGCAAGGCAAGCGTCGGCACAAGCCCCCATCAGCCCTGTGCGGCCCGCACCATTCACCAGTGTGTGGCCGCCCAAGGCAATAAGGCGGCCCAGTTCGTGGGCCGCCTTTATATACGTCTGCGGCACTTGGCCGCTTGATGCGCTATATACTGTAATTTGCATTACAATCCAAATTCTTTCTTAATCTCGTCCACCTTGTCGAGTTTTTCCCAAGTGAAGAGTTCCACCTGCATGGTCTTTTCGTCAGCCTTGCCCTCGTTAAAGGTCTTGCTCACCAGCTCGGGAGTACGTCCCACATGGCCATAGCTTGCAGTTTCTTCGTAAATGGGCTGGCGCAACTTGAGATCCTCTTCAATGGCTGCCGGACGCAAATCGAACATTTTGCCAATGATTTGGGCTATCTCACCATCGGTCTTGTTTACATGGCTGCGTCCATAAGTGTCCACATATATTGATATAGGCTCTGCCTTGCCAATGGCATAACTCAGCTGCACGAGCATTTCGTCGGCCACACCGGCTGCCACCATATTCTTGGCAATGTGTCGCGCAGCGTATGCTGCCGAGCGGTCTACCTTCGAGGGGTCTTTGCCTGAGAAGGCTCCACCGCCGTGTGCACCCTTGCCGCCATAGGTGTCTACAATAATCTTGCGACCCGTAAGGCCCGTGTCGCCATGAGGACCGCCAATCACAAACTTGCCCGTGGGATTGACGTAGTATTTGATGTTGCCCTTGTGGAAAAGGGCTTTAATTTCGGGAGTATGGACACGCTCGTCTATCACACGCGGAATGAGTATCTCCTCCACGTCTTTTTGTATGCGCGCCTGCATCTGGCGGTCGGCCTCCTCTTGCGAACCAGCCTCAGCAGCACTGATAAACTCGTCGTGCTGGGTGCTCACCACAATGGTATCGATGCGCTGTGCCACGTTGTTGTCGTCATACTCTACAGTCACCTGGCTCTTTGAGTCGGGACGCAAGTAGGTCATCACCTTGCCCTCGCGGCGTATTTCGGCCAGCACATACACGATGTCGTGGGCCAGCGAGAGCGGCAGCGGCATGTAAGTGTCAGTTTCGTTATTGGCATAACCAAACATCATGCCCTGGTCGCCGGCACCTTGTGCCTTGCGGTCGATGTTGTTGTCGGCCCCTTTGCGGTCCACACCGCGGTTGATGTCGGCACTCTGCTCATGAATGGCGCTGAGTATGCCACAGCTCTCTGCCTCAAACTTATATTCAGCCTTGGTGTAGCCAATGCGTGCAATGGTGTGGCGCACCACGTTCTGCAAATCAACGTAGGCTTCGGTCTTTACTTCTCCGGCCACAACCACCTGTCCGGTGGTCACGAGCGTTTCGCAAGCTACTTTCGAGTTGGGGTCGTATGCCAGCAACTGGTCAAGCACGGCGTCAGATATTTGGTCTGCCACCTTGTCGGGGTGTCCTTCCGACACCGATTCGGACGTAAATAAATATCCCATGATATTGTGTGAGAATAAATAGTTAAAACACAAAACAGCCTGCTTTCGCATAACGGAAACAGGCAAGGCAGAACTCAGCTAAAATGTTTTGCAATTCGCGAGGTGTGTGCGCCAGCGTTTGTAGCCCATAGCGCCCATTGCGCAGCCCGCAGCCACACATCACGAGTTTTAGCATTGTTTTTGAGAGGTTGCAAGCAGCCAAATCTGTCCTCTGTTGTTTCGCTAATAAAACTTAGTTAGTAGGGACGATCGGGCTCGAACCGATGACCTCTGCAATGTGACTGCAGCGCTCTAAACCAACTGGGCTACGCCCCTAACTTTTGTTTTCGGGTGCAAAGTTACGCTTTACTATGAGAAAGGCAAAGCAAATGCCGACTTTTTTTGAGGGAAACAATTACAATAGCAAGGCAGAGCCAAATGCAGCAGAGCATGATGTTCCATCAGTCCCAGACATCTGTTTGAATTAAAAATCTCCATTTTATTGTGTCTTTTATTTGTGGTATACTAATGTCTACTCTGTTTTTATTATCATCATATCCAACAAACTTTGTATAGGTAATAAAAGTCGTTACACTGGGATCCGCTTCACTCCGAATCACATCAAATGTTTTGATATCGCCCCCCATGGAGGGATATCCCATATTTTCCTTGTAAAATTTAGGGCAAATCATGAGATCACTCGGAGGCGTAACTACATTCAAAGTGTAGACCTTTGTTGAAACATAATAGTTCCTATTAGGCTTCAAGCCATACTTCGAGACCCATTCACCAAAGCGTGCAATTCTCCACGTTGTATTAAAAGTTTGTGTGACTTTACTTATTGTGTAAGATTCACCTTCTTTATAGTTAATGACTTCCTTACTTCCAACTTGAATAGGAAGTTCTCCTGTTGCGAAGACAGATTGCTCAAATTGCGCCTCGCTGCTATAGTAAGTTACATTTAGATTTTTGATAGTTATCTCATTCCCATCATTCATGGTGATGGTTGCGGTATGAGGTTCAGTATCACAAGCTACCGCCAACAGGACTATCACGAATACAATATAAATGAAGTTCTTGCCGTATCTCATAGCTAATATTCTAATAGCGTTTGACAGTGCAAATATAGGGGAAATCCCAGAGCTAATACATCTATTCAGCTACATTAACCAGAGTTTATACTACTTCACAAAAAAACATCAGCCGCAAGTCGTTAACTTACAAAACAAGCAACCATTAATGCGCAATAAGAACAAACAGAAATGCAGAGAGTTATATACCATAGAATTCTTACCCACCACCCTTACGCACATACACAAAAAAAAGCAGTGTCGTATAGACACTGCTGAGGAAAAAGAGCCTTGCAAGCAGGGAAAGACTGCAAGACTCTGGGGGAAGGGGAAGTTGTTCCACTCCGATTCGAACGGGGACTGAGAGAACCAAAAACTCTAGTGCTGCCATTACACCATGGAACATCCACAAAAGGGCATTTCTGCTCTTTGCAGTGCAAAAGTACGACAAGTTTTCCGAACAACCAAATTTTGGCGCATAAAAAGTGCAGTGTACAGACAAAAGTGGACGTAAATGTGGGGTACACGCCCTCCGCTGAGCACAGAATTCGCACAAAACTCAAACATCAAACGCTAACACTAAGCGCTAACACCAAACGCAAGCACTAATGGGGGCGACGCGTCTCGCGTCGGGGAAAAATAGCACTAAATAAAGGCTCACAGATAGTACTAATTTCACTACTACCTGTGAGCCTTTGCTTTAATTTTCCCGACGCGAGACGCGTCGCCCCCATTAGTGCTTGTGTTGGGTGCTTGCGTTGGGTGCTTGCACTTTGTGTCTGTTATGACTTTACTTGCCCTCGCTCAAGAACTGGAGCGCACGCTTTACAATGTCGCTGCGCTTGTTCACCAGGCGGAAGTACTCATTGCGGTCCCAGAGATCGTAGGCAATGGTGGTTTTGAGCGTAAACTGCAAATCCTTGAGTGCCGACTCGCGCTCCTTGTCATCCTTAGGCTCCACCTTTTTGCGCTTGCCCTCGGCCATGATAGAATCGGTGAGTGAGGCGGGCACCTCAAAGTTCTTGTCAAAATCCTCAAACTTGCGGTATTTGCGCTTCAGCTCCTTGCGATGGTCGTCCACATAGCGCAGTGTCCACTCGTTAATGAGGTTGTAGCGGCGCAGCGCGCGGTAGTAGGGTGTGTAAGTGGTTGTGTCGAGCGGCACAAATATGTCGGGCATAATGCCACCGCCACCATACACGGTACGACCCTTTACCAGGGTTTTGTACACCTTGGCCGAGTCAAGGTGTATGCTGTCAATGCAAGTCAGCTCGCCACGGGTGTAGCGTTTTTCAAGGTCCTGGTCGTACTCACTCTTCTCGCCCTTGGTGTAGGGCTTTTGAATGCAGCGGCCCGAAGGCGTGTAATAGTGCGACACGGTGAGGCGTATCATCGAACCGTCGGGCAGGTCGATGGGGCGCTGTACGAGTCCCTTTCCAAATGTGCGTCGGCCAATGATGGTGCCACGGTCGTGATCCTGTACGGCACCGCTCACAATTTCGGCTGCCGAGGCGGTAAACTCGTCAACGAGTATGACCACGCGGCCCTCAGTCTGCATCAGTCCGTTGCCCTCTGAGCGCAATTCCTGACGCGGCATCACGCGACCGTCGGTATACACTATCATCGAGCCATTGGGCAGGAACTCACTGGCCACCTCCTGCGCTGCGTTAAGGTAGCCACCGCCATTCATGCCGAGGTCAAGAATGAGGTCCTTCATGCCCTGCTTCCGCAGTTCGGCTATTTTGTCGTGCACCTCCTTGCCCGATGTGGCGCCAAAACTGTCAAGGTGTATGTAGCCGGCAGTAGGCGTTATCATGTAAGCAGCATCAACCGTGTTGACGGGTATCTTGTCGCGCACCACCTTAAAGTGCAGCACACTGTTTGTGCCACGGCGCACAATGTCAAGGTTGGCAATGGTGCCCTTCGGCCCGCGCAGTTTGGTCATGATGCTGTCGCGGTCCATCTTCACACCGGCTATGGTCACGCCATTAACGGCAATGATGCGGTCGCCGGCCAGCACCCCCGCACGCTCGCAAGGGCCTTTGCTTATAACCTGCAACACCACGAGGGTATCCTTCACCATGTTAAAGCTCACGCCGATGCCCTCAAAGTTGCCACTGAGCGGTTCGTTCAGCTTTTTGGTGTCCTTGGCATTGGTGTACGACGAGTGCGGGTCGAGTTTGCTGAGCATGCCGTTAATGGCGTCCTCGGCCAGTTTCTTTTGGTCCACACTGTCAACGTAAAGACTGGTGATGGCCACCTGTGCCATTTGCAGTTTTTTGATTTGCTCAAAGTCCACATCGCCAAAGCGCGATTGTGCGCAGGCGGGCAGTGTGAGCAAGATGGCTAAAAGCAGATAGATATGTTTCATTTCAGTAAGTTGGTTTCGGTTTGTGCCGGCTGCGGCAAAAACGCGCTCACGTCCTTGCCGTAGGCAATAAGTTCGCGCACCACGCTCGACGATATGTCGGAATAATGTGCTTCGGTAAAGAGCATGACGGTTTCGACGCCCGCCAGACGTTTGTTCATAGCAGCAATGTCGCGTTCATACTCAAAGTCCTTTACAGAGCGCAAGCCGCGCAATATGAATTGTGCGCCCTCGCGCCGCACCAGGTCGATGGTCAAGTCGTTGTAAGCCACCACCTTGATGCGCGGCTCATTGGCATACACGCGGCATATGGCCTCCACACGCTGTTCGGGGTCATAGAACGAGCGCTTTTTATCGTTTACGCCCACCCCTATCACGATGCGGTCGAACATGGGCAACCCGCGCTCCACTATGCTGGCATGCCCCACCGTAAAGGGGTCGAACGAGCCGGGGAATATAGCTACTTTCATAAGTCGTTGGTATCTTCGTCGGCCAAGTCTTCCTCAACCACCAGGTTGTCTATTATAAAGCCTTGGCGCTCCATGGTGTTTTTACCCATATAGTACTCGAGCAGCTTGCCCACATTGTCGCTTTTGTGCAGCGTAACGGGGTCGAGGCGCATGTCGGGGCCTATAAAGTTTTTGAACTCGTCGGGGTCTATCTCGCCCAAACCTTTGAAACGGGTTATTTCGGGGTTCGGACTGAGCTTTTCGATAGCTGCCAGACGCTCCTCGTCGCTGTAGCAATAAATGGTTTCATACTCTGAGCGGTCGCTCACCTGCGTCTTTTTCAGTATGGCAGCCCCCGCGCTGGCATCGGTCACCGTTTTGGGCTTGTTTGCCCCGCGCACCTTCTTCTTTTTGTTACGCACGCGGAAGAGGGGCGTTTGCAGTATGTACACGTGCCCCTTCTTGATAAGGTCGGGGAAGAACTGCAGGAAGAAGGTGATAATGAGCAGCCTGATGTGCATACCGTCCACATCGGCATCAGTGGCCACAATCACCTTGTTGTAGCGCAGCCCGTCGAGTCCGTCCTCTATGTTGAGGGCAGCCTGCAACAGGTTGAACTCCTCGTTTTCGTACACCACCTTTTTGGTCAGGCCGTAACAGTTGAGCGGCTTGCCGCGCAGCGAGAACACGGCTTGCGTCTGCGCATTACGTGTTTTGGTTATAGAGCCGCTGGCCGAGTCACCCTCGGTAATGAATATGGACGACTCTTGTCGCGGGTCTTCTTGGTCGTCGTCGCCCTTTTTGCGCGACTTTGGAGCGGGGTCGTTAAGGTGTATGCGGCAGTCGCGCAACTTGCGGTTGTGCAGGTTGGCCTTTTTGGCGCGCTCGCGTGCCAATTTGGTCACACCGGCTATGGCCTTGCGCTCCTTCTCGCTCTCCTCTATCTTTTGTTTGATAACCTCGGCCACATCGGTGTGTTTGTGCAGGAAGTTATCTACATTCTCCTTTATAAAGTCGCCCACGAACTTGTTCACGCTCACGCCCGACAGCGGGAAGGGTTTCCCGTTCGAGTCCTTGTCGGGGGCCATGGTGAGCGAGCCGAGCTTGATTTTTGTCTGACTCTCAAACAATGGCTCTATCACACGTATGGCTATGGCGGCCACCAAACCGTTGCGCACGTCCTGCACATCGTAGTTCTTGCCGAAATACTCCTTTATGGCCTTGGCTATGTGCTCCTTAAAGGCACTTTGGTGCGTACCGCCCTGGGTAGTATGCTGTCCGTTAACAAACGAGTAATACTCCTCGCCATACTGCGAGGTGTGGGTAAAGGCTATATCGATGTTAGGCCCTGTCAGGTGTACGATGGGGTACAGGCCCGGCGCAGTCATGTTGTCGTTGAGCAAGTCCTCAAGTCCGTTGCGGCTCAATATGCGCCGCCCGTTGTAAAAGATGGCAAGTCCGGTGTTGAGGTAGGTATAGTTGCGGAGCATATTCTCAACAAACTCACCGTGGAAACGGTAGTGCTGAAACAGCGTGCTGTCTGGCTCAAAAAATATGTAAGTGCCGTTTTCCTCCTCACAAGGGCCTTGTTCGTCGCTCACGAGCACACCTTTCTCAAATATGGCCTCGTGCATCTGGCCATCGCGCACACTGCGTGCAATAAAGCGGCTCGACAGGGCATTGACAGCCTTCAAGCCCACACCATTCATACCCACCGAGGCGGTGAACACTGCGGTGTCGTACTTGCCGCCCGTGTTGAGTTTCGACACAGCATCTACCAAGGCACCAAGGGGTATGCCACGGCCATAGTCGCGTATTTCGGCAGTGAGGTTGTCGTGTATGTTCACCTCAATGCGTTTGCCAAATCCCTCGTTAAACTCGTCAATACTATTGTCTATACTCTCCTTGAGCAGCACATATATACCATCTTCGGCATGTGAGCCATCGCCCAAGCGACCAATGTACATGCCGGGACGCGTACGTATGTGCTCGGTATCCTCAAGATGTCGTATTTTGCTCTCGTCATAAACGACGGTCGAAGTATTCTCGTTCTCCATTGTCTTGTTATGTTTATGGCAGACCCGTCAACCTGTTAACCCATTAACCTGTTAACCCGTCAACCCTGTCACGCCCCATCAAATGTCCGCTTTGAAGCAGCGGCGGCGCTTGTGTTGTTCCGTTTTGAAATACTGCCATTGGTTCTGCACCTTCTCGTTCATTTCGAGTTCGGGGTTACTCTCGGCATATTCAAAGCCCAATTCCTTGTAAACGGGAATAAGGTCGGTAAATAGCAGTGCATTCACACCCTTGCCCTGGTAGTCGGGACGCACAGCCACGAGCAACAAGTCGAGCACTTTGGGGCGTTTCCACATCAAGGCTTTCAGCAGGTGGTACCACCCAAAGGGCAACAAGCGGCCCTTGGCCTTTTGCAGCGCACGCGACAGCGAGGCCATCGATATGCCCACGGCCACTATCTCATTCTGCTCATTCTCCACTATGCTCACCATGCGCAAGTCGAGTACCGGCACATACATCTTGACATACTGGTCTATCTGCCGTTCGGTCATGCGCGAGTAGCCAAACAGTGGCGTATAGGCATCGTTTATAAGGCGGAATATATCATGTGCCACCCCACTCTGCCGCACCTCTTTCTTACTCTTGAGCTTGCGTATATGCAGATTATAGCGCTTGGCTATAATATCCGATATGCGGCGGTGCTTTTCGGGTATGGCATCGGGCACATATATCTTCATCTCCACCCAGTCGGCACTCTTACTCAGCCCGAGGCGCTCCATGTGCTGCGGGTAGTAGGGATAGTTGTAGATGGTGGCCATAGTCGATAGCTGGTCAAAACCCTCCACAAGCATACCCTCAGCGTCCATGTCGGTAAAGCCAAGGGGGCCTTCTATCTCGGTCATGCCGCGCTCCTTGCCCCATTGTTTTACGGTGTCAATAAGGGCTGTGCTCACCTCCATGTCGTCAATAAAGTCTATCCAGCCAAAGCGCACCGTCTTGCGGTTCCACGTCTCGTTGGCACGACGGTTGATAATGGCAGCCACGCGGCCCACTATTTTACCATCGCGCAGAGCCAGAAAGTAGTCGGCTTCACAAAACTCGAAGGCGGCATTCTTCTTGGGTGAGAAGGTGTTGAGCATATCATCGTACAAGTCGGGCACCGAATAGGGGTTGTCCTTGTAAAACTCGTAGTTGAAGCGTATGAAGCGTTTGAGCTCGCTTTTGGTTGTTACTTTCTTTATCTCGACAGACATGTAGCGTTATGTTTTGTTTGTGAATGTAGCTTGCAAAATTACTCATTTTTTATCAGTAACAAGGCTTTATGCTTCAATAACCCGCCCTTTAGCGATTATTTTGGCGCATCGCTGCCCGTTGAAACTCCCAAAAGCACATTTAATGCTTTTGCCCTTTCAGGGCGCGACTGCCCCAACACGTGATACCCAGGGCGTCGCTTCGCTTGCCCTGGGCTGAGCGCTCCATTGGGCTTTCAGCCCGCACTTGCACACACGCTTCTACTAACACTACAATTAGTAACGAGGCTGTGCATTGGTTCTAACATAGCCTCTCAACCACGAGCATAGAAATGGCCACAATGATTTTAGCAAGGGCGGCCTGAAAGGCCAATGGAGCACTCAGCCCAGGGCAAGCGAAGCGACACCCTGGGTATCACGTGTTGGAACAGTCGCGCCCTGTAAGGGCAAAAGCATTAAACGTGCACTTTTGCCCCCTTCACCATACAGCAATAATTCAGATTACTACACGCATTGGTGGTATTAGCAAACAAATTGACGGGTTAACGGGTAAGTTTGCCAATATAGCATACTTACGCGTCAACCCGTCAACAGGTTAATCAATATTTCGTTCCTACTTCATCAACTTGGCAGTATGGCTCTTGCCGTCTGCCGTCTGTACGGTGATGTAGTACACACCCTCGGCATAGCGCGACATGTCAATGCGCTCCGTGTCGGGTGCGGGGTTCTGGTTGATGTACAACAGCTGGCCATTGGTGGCGTGAATGGTGATAAGACGCATGGCCGGACCATTGGTGCTTGCTGTCACGTGCGTCTTGACGCGACGTGGCATAATGTTCACCTGAGGAGCCTCAGCATCTGTCACACCTGTCGCAGTGAGCAGCTCTATGGCAAACGGCTCGTCGAGCGTACCAATCATGGCATTGTCAACATAGGTCAAAGCAGCGTTGGTTGAACGCACCTGACCATTGTGTGCCACACGCACATCAAGTTGCGGTCCATTGCCATCGCCACTGATGGTTATGAAATACAAGCCATCAATTTCGACCGATGTACCACGGCACTCGTCGTCAGCAAACACGCCTATCTCGGCACCACTTACGGGTTGGCCGCCTTGCGTGATGCGTGCTATAACCGTCATATTGTTGGGATAAGCATGGCGGTCAACAGGCGGGAAGGCCGACTGCGCCTCGTCACTATTGGCAGCCTTGCCACCGTACACCTCGCCATCATTGGCCACCTTGCGGCGCGCCTTGCTGGCAGGAGCTGCAGTAGGATAACCAAACTGGCGGCTGTCATCAGCTGCGCTGAAGTATATGTAGCCCTGTCCGGGTTCCATAACCTCGAGCGAACCTATCCACTCATAGTCCTGATACATGGCAAATCCGTTCTGGCCCTTCACAATATCACCCGTAACGGGTGCCGCAGGTGCCAGGGCATAGAGCGGCGATGCGGCGTAAATGGGCGTGTAGCCGAGCCATGTCCAGCCCTTGTTCAGTGTAACAGGCGTGGTGGCAGTATTCACCTGCTCGCCCTTCACGCTGAAGTCAGCGGGCTGCTCCATATAGAGCATGTACATTTCCTTCACATTGAGCTTGTCAAGACCACCCGTCCAGACCAGACTGTCGGCAGCGGGCACTGCAAACTGCGTCTGGTTTTTGAGCATGCGGGCTGTTGCAGCCACGGGAGCAAAAGTGCCGGCCACGGTGGCATCAACTGGCGTCACGCTGAACGACAGCCACTGCCAGCCCTGATGCAGACTGAACTGCTGCTCTACGGCGTTGGTAGCATTAAGCACATACGGCTTCGTTACGCTGCCATACACGGCATTGGCGCTGAAGGTCACCTTGTCAGCGGTTGCAACCACCGGGTGTACCTTGCCCGTGGCGGCATGCCATGCCTTGAAGCTCACAGGCGAGCCTGGCTCGTCGGAGTTGCCATAAATGGTAAGCATGGCAAAGTAGCAGTCGTAGCGCTTGTTGTAGACGGGCGAAGCCACACCCACACAAGTGCCCTTGGCATTGAATGCAGCCACAAGGTCGGCGCCATTCTCCGACGGCACACCGTTGAATTGCAACTGGGCCACCATGCTCATGTTCATGTCATACTTAGCAGCATCAACACGCCAGTCGGGCTGCTGTCCTGTCACAGTGAGCTGCACGTGCAGCGGCTGTGCCACACCCAGGTTGCCAGTGAGGTAGAGCGTCGCCTCATAGCGGCCTGCTGCCACAGACGCGGGCACTGTCAGGCGCAACTTGGCTGTGCCAAGGGGCTTGAGCTGTCCGCTCTCGGTATTGAGCGTGAGCCATGAGGGCAATCCGCTGATAGTCCATGCCTCGGCGGCACTGCTGTTGTTCACAATCTCAACCTCGGTGGTGAGTTTGTCGGCCTGTTGCTTGGCAAGCGTCAGCTGGCTGTCGCCCCAGAGCAACTGGTTCTGCTGCACATAAGCCGTCCAGCTGATGGGGTCGGCCAAGTTGTTGTTCACATCGCGTACGCCACGCAGCGTAAAGTTGACGGTGCAACCCTCGAGCGCAGCGGCCGATTCGTTAAGGGTGATGACCACCTTGCGCTCCGATGCGGTAAAGTTGAATGCCACATTGCTGAGCTTGGGAGCAGCCTTCAAGCCGGGAGCCTCATCGCCAATGGCTGCCGAGCCATAGAGCTTGGCCTCGTGCGGCTTGGGCAGCGTGGTAGTGGCATGGTCGGCCATGTCGGCCACCACTTCGGCCTGGCTGTACTGGTTGAGCTGTATCTTCTCAAACGGATAGTAAGCCACCAGTCCGCTCTCGGTACCTTCGAGGCGCTGCAAGCGTGCGGCGCGCAGCACATCGGCAGTAAGGCGGGCATTCCACAGGCGCAACTCGTCAAGCTGACCGTTGAAGTAATTGCTGTACACAAAGTCGGCAGCCCCCGCAGTCTGTGCGCGGCGCATCACGCCAAGCATCAGGCTGTCGCTCTGCAAGCGGAGCGGGGCACTGGGTGTAAACTGTGCCACATTGTTACCGTCAACGTAGACAGCCGCCGTGCCGTCGTGCAGCACGTTCAGTGCAAAGTGGTGCCATTGGTTGTCAAGGCAGTCGGCTGTGCCAGTGGCCAGCATCTGGTCGTTCTGGCTCAGTTGCAGCTGGCCTTGGGCATTGAAAGCAGCCATCACGCCATCGGCATGGGTGCTGAAGAGCGTGGCCTGCTTGCCTGCCTCGGGTTTGCTGCCCTTAAACCACAGTTCGAGGGCATAATCCTCGTCGGTGGCGGGTGAGCATGAGGTCAGGTCAATGGCAACATAATCGGTTGTACCATTCAGGCTGACAGCCTTGTTGGGCGTAGCCATATACCACGAGGCGGCAGGCAGCGTGATGTGGCGCGAGCGGGCCACATCGTTGGCTGTAGTGCCAGTGCCCTCGTTGAGCGGCCAGTAGCCGGCTATGTCGGCAGTGTTGGCCTGCTTGGTAGTGTACATGTCGGCCTTGGCCTCAGCGTATGAGCGGGCAGCGTTCCACAGGGTGAGTTCCTGCATGGCGCCCTTCATTCCGCCACCTATGCGCAGCGGGCCATTGCCGTTGTAGGCGGGCACGGGCTGCGATGCAAACAGGCTGGCGTCGGTGTCATCGTAAGCACAGTCGGCAGTGAGTGTGCCGCCCTGGCCGGCGGGCGCATAGCTGAGTGCGAGGTAGGTCCACTTGTCCTTGGGCAGTGTGCCTTCCGACGTCACCTTGGTGCCGGCCACATCGGCCGTGAGGTGACCCTCGTCGTCAACCGACAGGGTAAACTTGGTAGCTGCTGCACCATGGCTCAGTATCTGGCCGGCGCCAGTGTAGTTGAGCCACATGTTAAGGGCGAACGGACGTGCGGCCAAGTCGATGTCGGCCTCGGTTTGTGCACCCTCGGCACCTGTGAGTTGCAGGGCCACATCGTGGTCAACCTTCGAGCCGTTGAGCTTGCTGGTCACCACAAAGTTTTCGGTCCTGATAAGGCTTGATGCCTTGATGTCCTCGTTGAAGGTGATTGACACTTCACCGTCGGGGGTGAGCACACCGTTGGCGGGCGACGGGTTGCCCAACAGTTTGGGGCGCGCCACGTCTTTCACCACTTCAATGGTCTCACTCTCATTGTTCACCTCGCCACTGCCAAAGTCGCACATGGTAATGGCGCGCAGTTCGTAGGTCTGGTCGGGGAAGAGTGCGTTGTTGCCCATGTCGAGCACATAGGTGGTCGATGCACCGCTGATAAGCTGGTTGTTGTCGGTAAGGTCGGCCTCATCGTTGACAAACTCCTTGGCCAACTGCCAGTCTACATCGCGGGCACCCTTATACTGAATGCGGAAGCCCTTGAACGAGCGGAAGTTGCGGTCGTAGCGGCTTACCACCATCTTGAGCTGACTGCCGGTGTTGTGGTTCACCACGCGGTCGGGCACGCTGAGCATGATGTCGGAACAGCTGGGCACAAACTGGGCCGAAATAGCCACGGTGTCGGCTATTACCGGGAATGACCCTGTGGGGTCGCTCTGACACTGCGAGCGCAGGGCGAGCTTGATGTTGTTGTACTCCAGCACGCTCTGGTCGGTTTGTGTGAGTTGCAGCTGCTTGCGCAGGGTGTTGCCAGCCGGCACCAGGAACACGCGGCCGTCGGTCAGTGCCTGGCCGTCGATGCTGAGTTTGGCGCCATTGGGGTTGGTTTCGTCGAGCATAGAGAGCTGGAACCACACGTCCTCACCCGTCTCGCTGTCGTTCTGCATGAGCAGGGTAAAGTTGGCGGTACCGCCTGAGGGCACATCGGTGGCATAGTTATTCTCCACATTGAGTTTGGGCACTTCTATCTGCATGGTAGCGGCCGATATCTCGGTGCCTGGCTCATAGTACTTGCTCACATACTTGTCCTCATAGGGGCAGCAGGTTTGTCCGCCACGGGTTATGAAGATGGGACCGAAACCGTCGGGGGCCTTGAACACGTCTACCGACAGGGCATCGTCGTCGCCATTCTCCTTGAGCGTATAGCCAATGGTCTTGGCGTTCTCCGAGCTTGAGCCTTGCACAAAGGTGTTGCGGGTGCCTGTGGTGGTCTTCACCGTGAGGTCGACACCTGTGCCGTTTATCTCAAATCCGGTAGTCACACCGCCCACTATCATCACCTCAAACTCCTCGCTGGTTTCGTGGCTCTTGGCCTCGATCGTGCCTACCGAGTTTTCGACGGTGGCACCGGCGTCGAACGAGTAGTTGCCTATGAGGTTCTCTGTGCGGCTGCTCTTGGCCTCAATCTTGGCCTTTTCGTTGTTGGCCAGGGTCTGTGTCCAAAGCGCCATTTGCGAGTTGTACCACTTCACCTTGTCCTCAAAGGCTATGGGCTTGCCATTGCTGTCGGTGGTCTTGGCGGGGAGCATCATGGTGTAGCTCGGACCGTCAAGCTTGTCGCCCGACACGGCGGCAGCGCCCCACACGTCCTTGTCGTTGTTGTTCGAACCAAAGCGCGGGTCGTCCTTGCTCACCTTCGACACATACACCACCTCGTTGGTCGTGTTGCTGGTAATGCCCTCTGAGGGGTCGTGCAGCAAACTGTTGCGCACGCTTTCGAGGTTGGGCAGCAGGGTATTCTCCACATAGTTCTGCGAGTAGTTGAACCCTGTGCCAAACTCCATGCCGGTTGATATAACATTCTCGCGGGTCACGCCAAAGCCGCCCTTGCCGTCGGGACGTATGTCCACGCTGCGGGCATTGCCAAACAAAATGTTGGTGGCGGTACCTATAAACACGTCGCCGTTGGCGCCCACATAGTCCTCCTCGTCAGACGTGCTCACGCGGTTGGTCGTAGTGGTGGTGGTAGAGCTTTCCTGACTGTCGGTAATGTCGAGGTTGACCTCGGCACCCACTTCAAGGTCGGCCTTGGTCGACGCTTCGGTTATGACACCTGCACCCACGCCCACCCATGTGGCGGCCTCGAAACCGAGTTTGGTGAGAGTGCTCACCTCGTTATTGGTTACAAACGAACCGGCGTACGAGGTGCTTTCGGTCACAGAGGTGGCTGTCTCATAATAGGCGCTTGAGTTTGAACCCGGGGGGTCGCGCAGCACCATGAGCACCTTGTCGGGGCCTGATGTCACAAAGTTGTTGCCCGATGGCAGTTCGCCAAGCACAATGGCCTTGAACGTGCCGTTGCCGCTCCACTGCTTTTGTGCGCCATTCACATCGAATACCATGTTAAGCCCCAGAGTGTACGGTTCTGTGATGTTGGGGAAACCTGCCATAAAGGTGTATTCGGCATGGCCGAGCGAGTCGAGCTGCAGCTGGTTGGTGGCCAAGTTGTTTTCGTCCTTAAACTTGCCGTCGTCGGCACCTTCAAAGTTCACCACCTGTCCGGCAGCAAACTGGTTGGTGATGGTGACAGTTGACTGCTGCAACGGTACACGGTCGGTGACGGGATTTTGGGCATCGTCCTGGTTGACGTACTGCTCGTAGCCGTCGAGGGTGAAGGTGTAGCGGCGCAACTGGGTGAACACCGGGGCACCCATGGCATAGGTCACTGTGCCCTGCTCGTCGGTGGTGTAGAGCGGCACTTCCTGGCCCTTGGGGTCGCTGAGTGTCACGTACTTGAAGGTGGCGTCGCCAAAGGCCGGAGCACCCTTCTGCTTTACATCGAATGTCGGCTCCACACGGTGGGCCAAGTTGAGCGATGCCACATAGCTGAAGCGTTGCACTTTGCCATCGTCGGTGGTGGTGGAGTCGGTCTTGACGGCCAGCGGATTGCTGGCGTCGATGCCAGGAATGGTGGCGCGGTCGAACACAATCTCGGCGTTTGACGGCACCTCGACACTGGTCACCTTGTACTGCACGGGGGGCACCAGGGCGGCAAACTCGCCTGTGGCGGGGTCGGTGGTGATGGTGATGGTTTTTACGGCATCGTCATCGCCGCCACCCACCTGGGCGGTGCTCTTCACCTGCTTGCTTGCTGCTTCATAGTTGCGGGCGTCGGTGGCGTTTTCGTAGGTGTAAGCACCACCATTGTCTTTGCGCACCACATTCATGCGGTAGGCATCGCCTGCGCTGAGCTTTATCACGGCCTGGCCAATGTTGGCCTTGCTCTGTGCCAAACCAAGGGGCTTGCCCTTTTCAACGTCGCCACCTGCCACACGGCCGGCTATTACGACTTTGGTCACATCGGTAAAGTTCACCGCATCTTTCTCCACAAAGGTGTAGCGTGTGCCAACGCCCTTGTCGTCGGCTGGGAAACGGCCTGCCGAGGCAAACTCGTGGCCCTGCTTCTTTATCTGTATAAAGTGGTCGCCAATGGGCACACTGATGCTGAAACGGCCCTCGCTGTCGCTGGTGATGGGCTCGCCGTCCTTATAGCAGATGTTGCCGTCTACGTAGAAGTTGCAACCCTCCACCGGATAGGTGGTGCCTTCGTACAACACCTGGCCTGTAACGGGGAAGCTTGAGGTATCCTCAAAGTCAACGCCATTGTGGTTGATTGAGTTCTGGCTGACGTAGCGCGAGAGCTTTTGTGGTGTAAAGCTGTGCACACCCTTGCTTGGCACAACCGAGTAGTTGGTGCCGCTGCCGGTAAATGGCACACCTTTTATCACATAGTTGCCCTCGGCATCGGTGCGGCCGTAAATGCTGAATGCATCGTCGGGGGGCACAATGGTGCTGATGCTGTTCGACGACTTGATGGTGCCGTGATGGCCATTGGCCACGCCGCCGGTCTTGCTGTAGTCGTAAGCGGTGGTCTGATTGGTAATGCCCTCGTCGAGCGGCCAGTACAGATAGAGGTCTTTCTCGTCACCCGAGAGCTGGTGGTCGTAGGTGGCCATCAACTCGGCATCGGCAAGGACTTTGTTCCACACGCGCACCTCGTCGATGTAGCCGTTGAAGTTGTAACTTGCCAAATCGCTCACATTCGTACCAAAGGCCAGGTTGTAAAGCTTCTTTCTGTTTTCCTTGGGCATGCCCGTGGCCTTGGTCTCAAACTTCTGCATCTTGCCCTTGGTGTCGATGGCGCGCAGGGTCCAATTAGCGGCGCCGTCGGTTGACAGGGCTATGGCATAATAGTTGTTGGGCTCGAGCATCACCGTGGTGGGTGTGTCGGCATACTTGTTAGGTGTAGGCAGGCGCAACGTCAGCTGGTAGGCACCGCTGCTGGTGCGCTGACCAAACAGTGAGAAGTTGTCGTAAGTGTCAATCAGCATGGGCTTTGCATATTTGGCTGCATTACCCGACTCCTTGATGTTGTCGTCGAGGCGGAACCATGCCTGCATGGTAAGGGGTACACTGTCCATAAACAGGGCACCGGCCTCATCAAGGTTGAGGGGCAGCACAAGGCCACCGCCTACATTGTCTACACGCAATGAGTAGAACTGCGACTTGGCCTCGGCACCGTCCTTGGGCTGCACCAAATTGACGCGCACGCCCTCAACGGCCGTACCTGTGCCATAGGCTATGCGGCCGGCTATGGTGCCGGTGGCCTGGCAAAAGCCGTTGTCGGTGGCCTCAGCGGTCAGCGTGCTGTTGCCATTACAGTTGATGTACGACGACACGCGGTATTCGTAGTACTGGCCGGGGGCCACATTGTTGTCGTCGAAGGTGTACATCTCCGAGGTGCCCGACACGGTGTGTACGTCGCTCCAGTTGCCCTTGCTGCCAAGCATACGGCGTGCCACCACATAACGGGTGTTGCCCTCAGATATTTGCTGGGCGTTCCAGGTGAGCTTGACGCTGTTGCTGTACAGGCCCTTGCTCACGTTTAACGATGTCACACGGCTGCTGCCGCTGATGGAGCCTACGGCAATGGGCGACTCAAAGGTCTTGCCAAAGGCTTTCAGCGCAACCTTGAACTCGTAAGAGTCGCACACATTCTTGATGCCAGTGTACTCGTATTCGCCCGAGGTGGCATTCACATCGGTGCGGGGCACGCTCACGGGGTTGCTCCACTGGGTTGTGCCGGCCAAACGGCTGTACACAAGGAAACTCTGCTCGCTGTTTCTGAAAGCACCATAGTTCCAGGTTACCACCACGCTCTGCTCTTCAGAACGGGTGTCCACCTTGTCAAATACGAACGACGGCACTATCTTGGTCGTCACTGTGGCCTTGAGGTCGTCTACTACGCCTTCCTTCCACCCGTCCTTTTGGTAGGTGACGATATACACATATTCGGTTTCAAGGCTCGGCACTTCCACCTCGCAGTTGTTGGTTTTATAGTCAACGGTAGCGATGAGCTTGCGCGAATTTGCCGACTCGCCTTGCTTGTAGCGGTACACCAGCCACTTGTCTTTCTCGCTGCTCAAGCGGGTGTCACCCTTGGTGTCCCAAGTCAGCTTTACGGTTTTGGTCCACTGTTTGGGTTCTGCACTCAAATTGCCCGGGTACGGACAACCGGGCACGGTAACTGACCAAATGGTGCCGTTGTTGTAACGCTGGAACACACTGTTCTTGTTGTCGTGGATGGGATCTACCACACTACCCACGCCAATATTCATCACGGCACTCCATGCGCCCCAATAGTAGATGGTGACGGCATCGCGGTTGCTGAACGTGCCGTCAAGCGTCTTGGACACGCTGGTGGCATTGTCGGCCGCATACACCGAACCATACTTGAGGGAAGTATACGACCTTGAATTGTTGAAATAGTAGGTGGGCGCGAACCCCCAGGCTTTCTTATTCGGCAGCTTCGAAGCATTGAATGTAATTTTGCCTGCGGCACTGCGCACAAAACTGCCCTTATTGGTTTGGGACTCGTTGATGGCCGAGCCGGCAGTGAAGTTCAAGTACACGTCTATGTTGTCGGGATCATCGCCATTGTCGTTGTTGTCCCAACAACCCACGAACCTGATGCCACGCAACTTGCCCTTGCCGTCAGGGGTGCCTTCACCCTCGAGCAATTTCTTTGAAGGGTAAAAGCGGGCGTAGACAGTACGCTTTTTGCCGTTCATCACGTCCTTTACAATGGTAAGGCGGCCATACGCTTCGTTGTGACGCACCAGCTTGTCATGACAACGGGGCATTTCGCCCACCAATATGTCATTGTAAACGGGGAATTTTTTTATAAGCGGCGAAATAGTTCTGTACTCAACGAATTCATTCGCATATATTCTGATTCTACGCATGGCATCAGGCTTGCTGTTATCCTTGTCGTAGTCCATGTAACGGAATTCGATGTACGGACGTGCCTCGCTCAAGGCAATATTGTCAATACATATTGTCTTGGCTACATCTTTGGGGTCGGTGTTTGCCCTCACCACCTGCGGCACAAGGCCCCAGGTCATGAGCAACACGCCCAACATGAGCAGCCACCGGCCCAATAGGGGCGGAGGAGGCACTTTCTTCGGTACCCGCTGATGAGGTAATCGTGTAAAGTGTGTGTGCATAATGATAAATGTTTATGAATTTAGTGAATTTGTTTACAAATTTAAGTATTGCCATCGTTTCGATGCAAACGATTGCCCTGTCTTGTTGTCCGATTGCTCATAAGTAGTTGTCCGATTGGTACCAATCGGACACTTTACCCGTTTTTTGCACCGGAAAGGCCGTTTTTGCGATAAAATGGGGCATTTCTGCGATGAAATGGGCCATTTTTGCACTTTGCGCCCCTCATCAGCACATTTACACGCTTTTTACCTACATCTTACACTTTTTGCCTGCACTGCATTGATTTTCAGCGCGTTACGGAGTGTAGGTTACTCTGCAATGTGCCTACACCCCCTTTGCACACTACCTACACACCCTTTGCACTGCCTGCACGGCGGTTGTTCACGCCTTGCACAGGTTGTTTTTTCGACAATGGTGGGTAGCAAAAACGCTTGCGGCAGGTAGAATTACCAGTCGGAACAACTGATATTTCTACCTGCCGCAAGCGTTACAACGCGCTGGCACAGGTGCCAATATGTTGGGTGCAGACAAGTGCCGTGCAGGGAGTGCAGGGGGGTGTGCAGGATGTGCAGGCAGTGTGCAAGCACTGTGCAGATTTACCTACACTACGTAACGCATTGAATATCAGTGCAGTGCAGGCAAAAAGTGTAAGATGCAGACAAAACATCACTTTTCACTTTATGGGGAGGTACACAAACGCTACCTCTAATAGGGAGATACACAAACGCTACCTCTAATGGGGGCGACGCGTCTCGCGTCGGAAAAATAAAAAGAAAAGACACACAAAACCCACTAAATAACAGCTGCACTATCCCGACGCGAGACGCGTCG
>ERZ1023666.107-NODE-107-length-39024-cov-93.569299_pt1 | contig 39024 bp, 37 predicted proteins | sample MGYA00380341_ERZ1023666 | MGnify/ENA primary metagenome ERZ1023666 (study PRJEB33179, sample SAMN07448983) | human gut metagenome | biome: Human-gut; feature: Human associated habitat; material: Faeces | host: Homo sapiens | place: India: Bhopal | collected...
TATAGTCGCCGTGAGCCTTCAGCATGGTAGGGAAGATGATGCAGTGGAACACGATATTGTCCTTACCGATGAAGTGAACAAGACGAGTTTCAGGATCCTGCCACCACTTCTGCCATGTTCCCCACTTTTCTGGATGAGCATCGCAAAGCTCCTTGGTGTTTGAGATGTAGCCGATAGGTGCATCGAACCAAACGTAGAGCACCTTGCCTTCAGCTCCCTCCACAGGAACAGGAATACCCCAATCCAAGTCGCGTGTCATAGCACGTGGCTGAAGATCCATATCCAACCAGCTCTTGCACTGACCGTAAACATTGGTACGCCACTCCTTGTGACCTTCCAAAATCCACTTCTTCAACCAATCCTGATACTTGTTCAATGGAAGATACCAGTTCTTGGTAGGCTTCTTCACAAGACCATGACCAGGGTTGTTCTTGTTGGTAGGGTTGATAAGTTCATCAGGAGAAAGGGTAGCACCACATTTCTCGCACTGGTCGCCATAAGCACCTTCAGCACCACAGCGAGGGCAAGTACCTACGATGTTACGGTCGGTAAGGAATTCGCCTGTTACCTCGTCGCAGAACTGCTCCTCTACCTTTTCTTCCAATACGCCCTTATCGTAGAGTGTGCGGAAGAAATCAGAAGCAAACTTATTGTGAGTTGGTGAAGTGGTACGGCTGTAAACATCAAAAGAGATACCGAAATCCTCGAAACTCTTCTTGATGAGGTTATGATAGCGGTCTACTACCTCCTGTACGGTGATACCTTCCTTCTTGGCACGGATGGTTACTGGTACACCATGCTCGTCGCTACCGCCGATGAAAACAACGTCTTGCTTCTTGAGACGGAGATAGCGAACATAGATATCGGCTGGCACGTAAACACCTGCCAGGTGACCGATATGAACACCACCGTTGGCATAAGGCAATGCTGCGGTAACGGTGGTACGTTTGAAATTCTTTTGTTCCATATTAGCTAATATATTTTTGTTATTTGGCTGCAAAATTACAAAAAAATGTTGGAAATTCGGTATATTTTCTGCCCTTTTTCTATTCTATTATATAATAAGGTGTAAAATGAAGGGATAGAAAACAAAAATGGCCCTAAGCTTGACGCTTAAGACCATTTTTATATAGCCACTACCAAGGTGGTTACATATAAGAAGAAAGTGGATGTTACATGATGTTCATGTAGGCGATAACTGCCAACTCAGCAACGAGGATAACGAAACCAACTTTCTTAACCAATTTTGTTACTTTGAAAATGCAATCCATAATTCTTAATCGTTTTAATGTTTACTATTATATTCAATTCTAAGCAACGTTGTGACAACGTTTGTTTTACGAGTGCAAAGGTACTTGTTTTTCTACTATTTGTGGGGTATATTTTCTCTAAATGGGGTATAAATTGTTTTTTAATTGCATTTTTATAATAGAATTTACTCCTTTTGAATAGAATTTACCACCTGTTGTAACTTGTTTGTAGTCTGATTTTTGTTGCTGATTTGTTTCTATGTTTGCTGTTTGTAGCCAGTTGATGGTCTGCTTAGGGAGAAAATTAAAGCCTTAGCAGTTACTTTTCAGATAACTGCTAAGGCCTTTCCTTTATCATTTACTATTGATGGTATTCTTTATTCTGTATTAATTTACCTTCTCATGAGGATTATTGTCTGATATGACCTATCTTTTTTGTTATTGGATAGCCATATAAGCAATTACAGCCAACTCGGCGAGAAGTATTCCAAATCCCACCTTCTTTATAATACTTGTAATTTTATAAATGCAATCCATAATCTATAATTTTTAATGTTTGACATTTGTGACAATTGCTTGTCTTTCTAACTCTGATGCAAAGGTAGCACTATTTTATCGACTTTTGGGGGATATTTTGTTGATTTAGGGGACGAATGCTGTTTTTTAGGTGGATAAAAAACAGATTTTACCCCCTATACCTCAAAATATACCATTTTACTGTATGATATTGTTGTAGTCTGTACTTTTGTCTTTTTTGTTGGAATTGCATTTTTTTGTGAGAAAAGGTGGATTATCTGTAAAAACAGAAGATTTTCTGTTTTGTGTCTATAGATGTCCCCTTTCTGCCCAGTCGCCTCTGTCTAGTGTGCGGTAGCCGATGGCTTCTGCAAGGTGAAAAGGTTCCACATGCTCGCTTCCGGCAAGGTCGGCAATGGTACGTGCCACTTTCAGAATGCGGTTGTAGGCACGTGCCGACAGAGAAAGCTTCTCCATCGCCATGCGCAGGAGGTTGATGCCTTCTTCGTCGGGTTCAGCAAACTGGTGAATCATTCGCTCTGTCATCTGCGCATTGCAGTGGATGCCTTTGAAATCCTGGAATCTGGCTGCCTGAATTTCCCTTGCCTTGATGACGCGTTCGCGAATCTTGGCACTAGGCTCACCAGGAGCGGCGGTTGAGATGTCCTTGAAAGGAACAGGACTTATTTCGCATTGGATATCTATTCGGTCGAGCAACGGACCCGATATCTTGTTCATGTATCTTTGAATCTGCCCCGGCGTGCAGACACAGCGGTGGGTCGGGTCACCATAGTAACCGCATGGACATGGGTTCATGCTTGCTACAAACATAAAGGAGCAAGGGTAGTCGATGGTGTATTTGGCTCTGCTGATGCTGATGTGTCGGTCTTCCAGCGGTTGGCGCAACACTTCCAGCGTAGTCTTGTTGAATTCCGGGAGTTCGTCACAGAAGAGCACGCCATTGTGGGCGAGCGATATTTCGCCAGGCTGTGGAGAGGTGCCACCTCCCACCAGAGCTACTTGTGAGATGGTGTGGTGGGGGGCTCTGAACGGGCGCTGGGCAATGAGGGATACATTCTTGCTCAGCTTGCCCGCTATGGAGTGTATCTGCGTTGTTTCAAGACTCTCTGAAAGGGTAAGAGGGGGAAGGATGGATGGCAATCTCTTTGCCATCATGGATTTGCCTGATCCCGGAGGACCTACCATGATGAGGTTGTGTCCGCCTGCGGCAGCCACTTCCAGGGCACGCTTCACGTTTTCCTGGCCTCTTACGTCAGCATAGTCATAGTCACAATGAATCTGGTTTTCGTAGAATTCCTTTCTCGTATCTACGAATGTAGGCTTAGGGGCAGAACGGTCGCTTAGGAATTGGATGACATCGAAGAGTGTTTTCATGCCATACACTTCCAGGTTATTGACCACGGCTGCTTCTCTGGCATTCTGTTCGGGTACAATCAATCCTTTATAATGTTCTGCCCGGGCTCTGATAGCGATGGGGAGGGCTCCCTTGATGGGCTGCAGCGTGCCGTCCAGGCTCAGTTCCCCCACCATCATGTATTCCTTGAGGTGATCCTCTGGGATGTTGCCATTGGCTCCCATAATGCCGATGGCTAATGGGAGGTCAAAGCTGCTGCCTTCCTTTCGGAGATTGGCTGGAGCAAGATTGATGGTGATGTCGGCTATCGGAAATTTGAAGCCGCTGTAAAGAAGGGCTGCTGCGATGCGGTCACGGCTTTCCCTGACCGCCTCGTCGCCTAAGCCCGTAAGGTGGTATTGAACGCCTCGGTTGAGGCTTACTTCTACTGTGACAGTCGTGACTTCCAGGCCGTTGACTGCTGCGCAATAAGTTTTTACTAGCATATACGCCTCCTCTTTTATAAGTTAGACATATGGCTCGCGGTGTTATTTGAGCAGTTGGTCTAACTTATTGTAGAGTTCTTGCTTTTTTAGGCCTCGGGCGATGATCTTTCCGTTTTGTATGATGATGTTGTCGGGAAGTGAAGTCAATCCCAACTTCTTCAGGTTCTTGTCTTCAAGCATTTCGCCATTGCATACGACAGGCCATGTGATGGAGTCGTTCTTCAGGGTGCTCTGGCAGTAGCTTTTCGCACCATCCAGGCAGAATCCCATCAGTTTGAGCTTTCCTTGCGATTGACGCTGGCGACTTTTCAGGTCTCTCTGCATGCTTTGACTGTCATAGTTAAATGTAGACCAAGTGTAGATGACTGCCACCGGAGCACTGCTCATCTCAGTGCTGGAAACCAGTTTGCCGTTGAGGTCATAAGCCGTGAAAACGGGCAGCTTGGTGCCTACGCCGGCATCTTTCATCATATTCACCTGCTGCTTCAGCCTTGCCAACTGTGTGTTCTTAGGCTGCTCTTTCTCGCAGATAGACAGGAGGGAGAGTGCCTTCTTGTAGTCAGGCTTGATGTTTGCGATGAAGTATTTCTTGATCAGATACAGGCAGACCACCGAGCTGGCATTGTCTTTGATGAATGTTTCAGCCTGTGCACTTTCCTGTGGAGGCGTATTGCCAAGGATTGATTTGCGGAATTTGGTCATCAATTCATTGGCTTTGGTGCCATTAATCTCCATTTCCTTCAGGTGAGAAGCGTCGCCTTTCAGCTCTACAGATTCTCCTGATTCTGCAAAGATAGGCTGCTCCGAGAAGTTTGGGAATACAATCATGAGGGTATGGCTTTCCGTGCAAGGCATTTCATAACTGAAACGGCCACCAACAACCTTGATAGTATCGACGCCGTCGATGCCACCATCTGTGCTGTAAACGTAAAATTCGCCTTGATTCATGTTTAAAAATTTGCCCTCAAGTTTAAAGTGACCACTGCTGACACCACATGATGTAAGCGCGATAGTGAAAATAAGAGATATGATATAAGCAAATTTTTTCATAATGAAAAATTTTAAGGGAGGGTGAGTGCCGCGAGCGGGACTCGAACCCGCACAACCATTTCTGGTCAAGGGATTTTAAGTCCCTCGTGTCTACCAATTCCACCATTGCGGCATGGTAAACGTAAGAGCTAGAGCGGAAAACGGGACTCGGACCCGCGACCCCAACCTTGGCAAGGTTGTGCTCTACCAACTGAGCTATTTCCGCATTTCTTAATTGCGAGTGCAAAGGTAGTATAATTTCTTGAATCCACCAAATGTGTTTACATATTTTAAGAAAAATGCCGCATTTTTTCTTTGTAATAGGTGGATTTTCTAGGAATATCGCATGAAAATCCTTTAATTTCCTACTGTAATCACACTTCCGATGACGCCGGAGTAAGTTACTCGGTATTGCATCAGCGGCTTGTCTTCCTTGGTTTTTCCTCCACTTGTCACGGTTCCGTTCTCCAAACTATACACTCTTTTGCATTTGTTGCAGATGACCGACTGTCTGTTTCCTGTCCATTCCAGCGGATAGTTGGTTCCGCCATACTGCAGGATGCAGTTGAGGCATTGTCTGTCCCATGCCACGTATCCGTTAAAATTGGATAGGCCCATGATGAAGCCGTTCTTCGTGGCATCCTTCAGGTCGTTTCCTGCTCCAAGATAGCTGTAGTTGGCATAATTCTCCTTGGCTGTAGAGAGAACGATGGTCTCGGTCTTGTTCTTTCCGTCGTTGGGGGTGGAGTAGAGGTTCCATGCTCCGTTCACCTTCTTGGCGCTTACCATCGTATAGGTTCCTGCTCCCTGAAGTGCATTCTCGATGGTGCTGCCAGGGTGATAGATGGTTCTGAAGATGAATTGGCAGGGATAGCGTGTGCTGATGCTGTTGTCGGCATTGCATGATGCCAGGATGCTTCCGCCCAGCAGAATAGCTGCTGCCGGAAGGCACAAACAAAGCAAGAGCATAGCTTGGTTAACTATGCTCTTCACCTTATTATATATATGTACCTTATTTATTATATACATTTCTTCTTCAGTTTGATTACTTTGATAGCATCAGATGACACACGTTTGCTTACTTCAGCAAGTCTTTCTCGGCATTCTCCATGCGCTCGAAGTGGAACTCGGAGAGGGTTTTCTCCATCAGTTCCTGAATCTTGTCGTTGCAGAGATTGCCGATGCTTCCCTCGTGCGTATGGTGAATATCCTTGTTTGGCTTGAATTCGCCCGCTTCGATTTCCAATCCCACCTTCTTGTAGGCATCACGGAAAGGCATGCCGTTGGCGGCAAGCTGGTTCACCTCTTCTACGGAGAACATTGGGTCGTAGCGAGGATCATCGAGAATGTGCTCGTTCACCTCCATCTTGTTGATGATGTATGCCGCCATCTGCAGGCAGTCTTTCAACTCATCGAAGGCAGGAAGGAACACTTCCTTGATAATCTGAAGGTCGCGGAAGTAACCCACGGGCAGGTTGTTCATGATGAGCATCACCTGCTGAGGCAAGCTCTGCAGCTTGTTGCTCTTGGCGCGAATCAGCTCGAATACGTCTGGGTTCTTCTTGTGAGGCATGATGCTGGAACCGGTGGTACACTCCTTAGGCAACTTCACGAAGCCGAAGTTCTGGCAGTTGAACATGCAGGCATCGAAAGCCATCTTTGCCAGTGTTCCTGCTACGGTAGCCATGGCAAACGCCACGTTGCGCTCCATCTTTCCTCTGCCCATCTGTGCATAGACCACATTATAGTCCATGCTGTCGAAGCCGAGAAGCTCGGTGGTCATGGTGCGGTTCAGTGGGAATGAACTTCCATATCCGGCTGCGCTACCCAATGGGTTGCGGTTGGTCATGCGGTAAGCTGCCTGGAGGAAAAGCATGTCGTCGGCAAGTCCCTCAGCATAAGCGCCAAACCAGAGTCCGAAAGATGAAGGCATTGCCACCTGCAGGTGGGTGTAGCCCGGCATCAATACATCCTTGTACTGGTTACTCTTCTGAATCAGCTCGTCGAAGAGAATCTTCACGGCATCCACAATCTCCTTCAACTCATGACGGGTGAAGAGCTTGAGGTCTACCAGCACCTGGTCGTTGCGAGATCTTCCCGAATGAATCTTTTTACCCATGTCGCCCAGTTTCTGGGTGAGCATCAGTTCTACTTGGGAATGAACATCCTCCACGCCGTCTTCGATAACGAACTCGCCCTTGTCGGCGATGGCGTAGATATTCTTCAATTCTGCGAGGAGCTGGGTAAGCTCATCCTTCTCCAGGAGTCCGATGCTTTCGAGCATGGTGATGTGTGCCATACTTCCCAGCACGTCGTACTTGGCGAGATAGAGGTCGAGTTCACGGTCGCGGCCTACGGTGAATCGTTCTATTTCCTTGTTTACTTCAAAGTTCTTTTCCCAAAGTTTATGTGCCATAATTGTATCTTTTTATTAATCCTGATATGGAATCATCGCCAGGGCGTCTGCAATCTTCTCGATGCCTTCCTGCAATGGCTTCTTCACCATACCCTTGATAAACATGTTGAGCTCAGCCTTGATGGTGAGCTTCATCTTGCATGAGAATTCTCCTGTAGGGAGCAGCTGAATCCAGAAGTTGAACGGGATAGGGCTGTTCTCTGTCTCGAATTTGATGGTCTTAGGAAAATCTCTGTCGATGATGCGCATCTTCAGGTCGCCCACCATTGGGGCGTTGATCGTGATGCTGTCGCTGTCGAATCTCAGGTCCTTGAGTTTCTCCATTTCCTTTCTCTTGTCCTCAGGAATCTGGTCTTTCACCTGCTCGAAGCGGTCTTTGAGCATCTGCAGGTTGTTCAGATCGCTCAATGTACGGAAAACAGATTCCTGCTTGTGAGGAATCTGTTTGATATTACTTTCGAATGTACTTGTACTCATTATTGATGGGTCAAAAATTACTTCTTCCAGTTAGCTGGGTCCTTGCGCCACTCGTGGAGCAACTCTACGTCTTCCTGCTTGATGTAGCCTGTCTCCAAAGCCTCTGCCACTACGTGCTCGTAGTCTGTCAGAGTAACCAACTTTACGTTAGCGTCTGCAAAAGCCTTCTCTGCTACTGGGAAACCGTATGTGTAGCTAGCTACCATACCTACAATCTCATTGCCGTTCTTGCGGAGAGCCTCTACTGCCTTGAGTGAGCTGCCGCCGGTAGAAATCAAATCTTCTACAACAACAACCTTAGCCTTAGGGTCGAGCTCTCCTTCGATGAGGTTCTGCATACCGTGATCCTTTGGTTTAGAACGAACGTAAACGAAAGGCAGGTGCAACTCGTCGGCTACCAATGCACCCTGTGCGATGGCACCTGTAGCAACACCAGCTACAGCGTCAGCCTCTGGGAACTGCTCCAGAATGGCGTGTACGAGTTCGAGCTTCACATAGTTGCGGAGTTCTGGGAAAGACAATGTCTTGCGGTTGTCGCAATAGAATGGTGACTTCCAACCAGAAGCCCATGTGAATGGATCGTTAGGCTGCAATTTGATAGCCTTAACCTTCAATAACTTAGATGCGAATTCTTTCTTCAGTTTGTCCATAATTCTAAAAGGATTAAATAATTATAATTTATATCTGCAAAGGTACTACAAAAAATTGATTAATCATCATAAATGGCTTATTAATTATAGATTTTTAATCGTGTGTCCATCCGATGGTGGTGATGCTGAATTTCATCTTGCCCGTCTTGAGCAGTTCTTCGCAGCAGGATACGAGGGTGGCACCTGTGGTGCAGACATCATCAACAATGAGTAGATGTTTCCCGGCAAGGTTGGCGATGGGGTGCCTGCCTTGGGCATCGTGATAGAATGCTGATGTCTGGAACACGTGCTTTACGTTTTCCTGTCTTTCCGGTCTGCTTTTGTGGGTCTGACTTTCTGTAAACACAGTTCGTCTGATGGCATCCGTGATGATGGGGAGTCCCGTTTTTTCCTGTATTCCCCTGGCTATCTCCTCGCTCTGGTTGTAGCCTCGCTCCTGTTGTCTTTTCCTGGTAATGGGAATGGGGATGATGGCGTCGATGCCTTCAAAGAAGTTGACTTCCAGTCCCTTGCTTCTGATGAGTCTGCCCAGATAGGTGCCGATGTCGGGGCGATGATGGTATTTCAGCTGGTAGATGGCATTGCTGGTCTTGGAGTGGCTGCTGTAGTAGATGAGTGCGGCGCATCGCTCGATGGGGATGCGCCCCCAGAACATCTTTGCCATCTCGTTTTCGTAGGGGTCGCTCCAGGTCATGGTGAGGGGGAGGTGCTTGAGGCAGTTAATGCAAAGCATCTCTTCCGAACCCAGCAGTCTGTTGTCGCAGACGGGACAGTAGCGGGGCAGGAGCAGGTTGATGATTTTCCCTAAAATACTGAGTCGCATCCTTCTATCAGATCTTCTTCTTTCATTTTGTCGATGCACTTGTGGATGACGTCCATGCTGTAGCCTCTTCCCAGGGCAAAGCGGATGAGTTTCATCGAACGCTCGTAGTCGTTCTTCGCCTTGATGCTCTTGTATTTGCTTTTCAGGAGGGGGAGGAGGGTTTCCATATACATGTCGTCCTCGATTTCCTCGAAGATGGGGTCGGAGATTTCCTTCGGGATATGCTTCATCCAGAGGGCCTGCTCCACCTTGCGACGTCCCCATTTGTTGTACTTTATCTTGTCGTTGATGAAGAATCGGGCAAAGCGCTCGTCGTCGATGAACTTCTTCTGGGTCAGGAATTCCATGTTTCGGGCAATGGCATCCTCGGGCAGTTCCCACTTCTTCATCTTGTCGAGCATTTCCTGCGAGCAATGTTCGGCTTGCGTGCAGAGGGTCGTGAGCTTCAGCAGAGCCTGCTGCTCTGTCATCGGCTTCTTATACTTTGAACTTTGAGATTTGAACATGATGATTTTTACTTTGAACTTTGAACATTGAACTTTATGATCAGTTATGTTATTATTCTTTGTTGTTTTTTGCTTTCATCATTCTCTTCTTTACGAAAGCATCTTCTTTGGTTTCAATATCCTTGAAACCAAGTTCTTCCAGCATTTCCCTGGTCTCCTTTTCGTAGATAGGATTGATTTCGAAGTATAATGCTCCTTCGGATTTGAGAGCAGATGATGCATATTCAGCGATGGCACGATAGAACTTCAGCGGATCTTCATCAGGAACGAAGAGGGCGATGCTCGGTTCGTGCTCCAGCACATTCTTTTCCATATCTGCTTTCTCCTTTTCGCAGATATAAGGAGGATTGCTCACGATGATGTCTGCTGTTTCTGCAGTTTTTGGCAACATCAAGGCATTCTGATATTCTATTCTGACATTTCCGGCCTTCAGCATTTCCACATTCCCCTGTGCTATTCGGAGGGCATCTTCCGAAATATCCCATCCCGTAACCTCAGAATTAGGAATGTTGAGTCCTAAAGTGATGGCGATGCAGCCGGATCCCGTGCAAATATCAAGAATCTGCTTGGCATCGTCTGTCGCCAGAGGAGAATCTTCCGGAGAATCTGTTGATTTTCCAGCAAAATCCTCCTCTATCCACTGGCAGAGTTCTGCCGTTTCGGGTCTTGGTATCAGTACGCCCGGCTCCACATGGAAGGTTCTTCCCGCAAAGTCGGCTTCGCCCAAAACATACTGCACCGGCTCGCCATTTTGCAGTCTTGCGATAATTTCTTCCAGATTTCTTTCTTCGTCTGAAGATAATTCATTAACTTTGCCGCAGATTATGTCGGTCAGAGTCATTCCGTACTCCACATCAAGCACGGTGCGGACGATAGCCTGCGCTTCGCCAGCATCATAGAGTGGGGTGAGGGATTGCCAAAACTGTTGGTACGTTTTCATCTTGATATTGCTTATTGCTATTTGATTTGAGAGCAAAGATACGACATTTTATCGAAAGTGAGTAAAAAAACAGAAGAAAAGTTGATTATGGAACAAAATAAAGTATCTTTTCTGGATCCGAAGACGGGAGAGCTGCTCTCTCAGCAGGAGATTGATGAAATGTTCATGCGCCGCTGCCTGCAGTTGGCGAAGAACGGCAGACTGAATGCGAAGCCTAATCCTATGGTGGGCGCCGTCATCGTGAGCAGCGAGGGCAGAATCATAGGCGAAGGTTATCATGTGCGTTGTGGCGAGGGCCATGCCGAGGTGAATGCCTTTGCATCGGTGAAGCCTGAGGATGAGCATCTTTTAAAGGATGCCACCATCTATGTAAGTCTCGAACCCTGTTCGCATTATGGCAAGACGCCTCCTTGCGCCGACCTTATCGTAAGAAAAGGTGTGAAGAGATGCGTCTGTGGCTGCGTGGATCCTTTTGCCAAGGTGCAGGGACGTGGCATCCAGAAGATTCGTGAGGCTGGCATTGAAGTAACGGTGGGTGTTCTGGAGGCGGAATGCCTCGAACTGAACAAGCGTTTCATCACCTTCAATACCCATCAGCGACCATACATCATCCTGAAATGGGCGCAGACGGCGAATGGCTTTCTGGATAATAATTTTCAGGGCATGGCGATTTCTACGCCATTCACCAAGATGCTTTCGCATAAGCTTCGTGCCGAGAACGATGCCATCCTGGTGGGTAGAATCACCGACGAGCGTGACCATAGCCAGCTCAACGTGAGAGACTGGAGCGGAAAGGACCCGATGCGACTGGTCATCGACCGCCATCATCCTTGTTTTGAGGGCTTGGACTTCTCCAAGGGTAAGGAAGAGGTGTTGAGGCAGATGATGCAGTACTTATATAATAATAAGGTGCAGTCGCTGATAGTAGAAGGTGGCGCCATCACCCACCAGGCTTTCCTCGATGCCGGATTATGGGATGAAATCAGGGTAGAAACATCTTTATCCACATCTGTGGAAAACGTTGTAACTGCTGGAACAGCAGCACCAAAGCTTCCTCATAACATCCGGTTAGTGAGCCATGAGGCGTATGATAATAATATTATAAATAATTACGAACGAGTATGAGCAATAGATTTACATCGCGCCTGAGCGATAACGACGATTTCAAGCGAGACGAGTTGATTCGCAAGATAGAGCATGCCGTGGAGCACATGACGCTCGCTGAGCTGGAAGCCCTGTCGTATGACATGTTTACCAAGGGTTACATCCAGGATTACTAAACATTCAGGCATAAGACAATATATAAAAAAGGTGGGTGCTGCAACAATTCGTGTAGCACCCACCTTTTTTATATCTTATTCTTTATTTCCTTTATTTCGCCATTGGAGTGAAACGCAAGGTGAACTCATGAGCTCCTGTCGGAGTCATGTACTGTGGCAGACAAGAGTCGCCACCACAACTGCGGTTACCGATGCCACGCTGCCAGAAATCGAAGTGAGCGAAAATCTGGTCAGAGCGTACCAGGTCGTAAGGATGCTTGCCACCATAGAATACGTCGTAGTTGAACTGGGCATCATCGAAGTGAGACAACGAGAAGGCTACCATGCCCTCGGTGGTAATCTGCAACTTCGTGCTGTTGTTGTCGAGTGTCAACTGGCGCAAGCCCTGGCGGTCGCCCATGGTCTGAGGAGCACTCTGCTCTTCAAACATGCCATCCACAGTGGTCTTGTACAAACCTAACAGCGAACCTCTCTGGCGGTCGATGTAGTTGCTCCAAGGACCCTTGGCATAATACTCCACATTCTCGAAACCAGGAGCAAATTGCATGGCAATACCAATTTTTCGGGTTTCCTCAGAAGAATTGTTGGTAGTTACCTTCATATCCACGGTTCCGTTAGGATAGATGATGTAAGCAATCTGGTGAGTATCCTTACCGTTGGTAACGGCAGTTTCCACAACCACGTTCTTGCCCTGCTTCTTAGGAGCCTTCACCATCATCTTCTTGCCGGTGAGTGCACCCTCTTCCTTATTCTCGTTCTCGGCAACACCACCTGTAGCACCCAGGTTCACGTTGTCGTTGGCGATGCGGCGGAAACCGTTGAAGTCAGGACCTGCATTAGGCTGAACGAGCTGGGTATTGCGATAAGTCCAGTTGGCGATGGTTCCATCCTCTGCGAATGTGATGCTGAAATCCTTGCCGGTGATGGTGTTATCCTTCACCTTCAGCTTGCCCTTCTCCTCGATAGCTGGCAATTTGCCATGGTCTTTCTGCACGAAGGTAGGGTCGGCAACAGATGTGCCACCTGCGTTCTCTGCAGAAAGCTTGAACTGCTGCTGAGCCATCATATAACCCTGCTTGCTCCATGAAGTAGCCTTCTTCAGAACGAGGCTGAAGGTGATGACATACTCTGCCTTATCATCTACAGCGGTGGTGTATGGGATGTTGATATCGCAGGTCTTGCCTGGCAATACAGATGGGATAGCCACCTGGTTCTTCTCTACAGATACACCATTGCGGAGCACTTCGTAGCTGAGATTGTAGATATCAGCCAGGTTGGTGAATGCGCACTTGTTCTTCAGGGTGAGCACGCGGCTGTAGAAAGACTCGAAGTTCACATCTCTGTAAACATACTTCACCTCGGTGAGCTTAGCCGTCCACTCTCTGCCTGGAGTAATGATACCGTTGCTCATGAAGTCGCCCTGGAATCCTCTGTAACCGTTGTTCATCTTGGTATAGTCGTAACCGGATGTGTAGTAGTGGAGTCCAGTCTTAGGATCCTTCAGAGGAAGTCCCTTGCGGATGCGGCGTGTATCGTAAATACCCTGGTCAACCCAGTCCCAGATGCAGCCACCGGTGATACCGGTACTTGATTCGATGAGGTCCCAGTATTCCTGCAGGTTACCCACAGCCTGCCCCATCGCATGAGCATACTCACAGATAAAGTAAGGCTTGTTGTTGAGACCATCCATCTGCTTCTTCACAACCTCGATTCTTGGATACATGTCTGAACCGAAGTCTGAGTACTTGGCACCGTGATTGTAGCCCTCGTAGTGAACCCAAGCGTCGCGACCAGGCAAAAGCTCCTTCACCTTATCGTAGGTAGCCTGGAAGTTGTCGCCACCGCCCGATTCGTTACCGAGCGACCAGAATACCACGCTAGGATGGTTGCGGTCTCTCAATACCATGCGCTCTGTGCGGTCCACGTAGGCTGCGCGCCAGGTAGGGTTGTTGGAGAGTGAGTGGTTGTTGTGGCACTCCACGTCGGCCTCGTTCATACAGTACAATCCGTAGTAGTCGAACATCGCATACATCTTAGCCTGACGGGGATAGTGACTGGTACGGATGGTATTCACATTGGCCTGCTTCATCAGGATTACGTCGCGAAGCATGGTCTCCACGTCGATGGCGTGGCCATAGAGTGGGTGAATATCCTGGGTATTGACACCCTTGAAGAATACTCGCTTGCCGTTTACATAAACCAGTTTGCCCTTGATAGCAACATCTCTGAAACCGTATTTGGTAGAGAATACCATCTCTTCCTGGTCGCCTGCCTTCTGGCGGACGATAACGGTATAGAGGTTAGGCTGCTCTGAGGTCCAAGCCTTCAGACCAGTCAGGTTGTCGATGGTAAGGCGGCAGTTTTTCTCGCCGTCCTTGGCAGTCATGGCAACCTGTGCCGACTGCTTGCCAACAGATTTTCCCTGAGGGTCGAGGAGTTCAATCTCCAGCGTCTTCTCTGATTTCTCCTTGGCAGCGTTATTGATAGTCAGGTCAACATTCAGTTTGCCCGATGCATAATCGCTGTTCAGGGCAGAAGTGATGTAATGATCTGCTACGAAAGTCTTTGGAGTAGCTACGAGATAAACATCGCGGTGGATACCACCCAGGTGCCACATATCCTGTCCCTCCAGATAAGAGCCGTCGCTCCAGCGGTAAACGCGTACAGATACGCTGTTGTTGCCCTTGCGAACCAGGTTGGTGACATCGAATTCAGCATCTGTATTGGCACCCTGTGAATAGCCGGCATACTTACCGTTTACCCAAACCACGATGGCGCTGCAGGCACCGTCGAAGTGCAGGAACACACGCTTTCCTGTTTCCCATCCCTCAGGCAGATTGAAGTTACGGCGATAAGAACCTACCGGATTCTTGTCGAAGTTATCCTTGAAGGCAGTGATGAATGGCGGTTTGTTCTCGAAAGGATAGCCCACATTATTATATACAGGCACATCATATCCTGCCATTTCCCAGTTCAGAGGCACCAGGAGTTCCTTCCAGGAAGAAACGTCTGCGTTGTCAGCCCAGAAGTCATCCTTCTCAGGCTTGCCCTGTTTCCAGTCGGCAGTATAGTGGAACTTCCATTTGCCGTTGAGCAACAGATAGTTGGCACGCTTAGGAGTAAGCCATGGGAATTTGTAGTAGTCGTCCTGCTGCATGGAAGCAGTAGAAGAATAAGGCACGAAAGTAGCATGGGCTTTTTCCTTGCGATCCTCAAACTTGGTCTCGTCTTCTACCCATTTGTCTGTAAACGGACAAACGTCAACTTTGGTCTCCACCACCTTCTTCACCTTTTTCTTGGCATGTCTAGGTTGTGCAATAGCTGATGTGCTGAAGAGGAAGGTCAGTACAACCGCAGCTCCCCAAAATAAATGTTTTTGTTTCATTGTCTGGTTGAATTATTAATAATTACAAGTTAGCTAGTTATCAATCTGTTTAGATTTGGTGCAAAGATACAAAAAATATCGTTTCGCGCAAAATAAAAGTGCGCTATTTTGCGCGAAATGGGGTAAAAAAGCGGTTTCGCGCAAAATAGCAGTGTGCTATTCTGCGCAAAACAGAGTAAATGTGTTGTTAATATTCTGTCTTACTATATATAGGGGCATCATTCCGAAGCCACCACACAGATCTATCTCGATTCCATCAAAAGCTCAGAAGTGGATGATGCCAACGCCAAAATACTGGCAGCCTTATAAGCTACAAAAAAGAATAAAAAGAGGGATTTCGAAAAATGAACCAAAATGAACCAATTTTTCTGAATCTTTACATAAGAGACTCAGAAATGTCGAAAACATTCGTTCAATCAACGACTTAGAAAAATGCGCACGAAAAGAATGCTAAAAAAATGTTGAATTTCGCTGAATGATATTATTTTTTAACACGCATAATTTGCTAGTTTCCAACAATTTTCGTATTTTTGCAGGGAGATCCTGTGTCTCTTATGTAGAGATTCAGATGATCGACATCAAAAAACGAACTTGATTCGCATGATAAAAGAGACAAATATACAAGCACAGGTTACGTCCACTATTGCAGGGGACGACGGCGAAGCCGTGGCGAAAAGTGAAGAAAACGCTAAGAAAAAGGCCCCCCAAACGCCTAATGAAGGGCTTGAAAAACCAGCTGATGCAGGATGGTATGTGGCTGTAGTGAGAGTGAACTGTGAAACGAGAATAGCTGATTCTATACGAATCAATCTTAATCACAATCATGTTTGGTTTGATTACTGGATTCCCAAGGTAAAAGTAGTTTATTTAGACAAGCGTTCCAATAAGCGAAAAGTGAAAGAAAAGCTATTTCTTTCCACCTTCATCTTTTGTAACGTCTCTTCGAGACAACTTGACAAAATCCGCTTCCGTTCGGATGTGTATAAGATGCTGACGATGCCAGGTCAAAGGAAAATATACCAAATTCCCGACCAGGTTATTGCCAACTATCGATATTTTGTAGAGAATGATGAAGAACCAGTTACTGCTGCCCCTGCTCCTTTGAAGAAAGGTATCAAAGTGCGAGTGGTATCTGGTAGCATGAAAGGTGTGGAAGCATACGTACAGAGCTATAATGGCAAGAAAGCCGTCATCGGCAGTGAGATTAAGTATATCAGTGGTGCAACGCTTACGATAAGTAGAAATTTACTCGAAATCGTTGAAGAAAGTTGAGTTGTAGAATGAACTTGTTGCATTAAAAAACGATGAGTTATCTGAGTAAAATGTTATAGCTAAGTTATAGCAAAGCGGTCCCATCCCGCACAACCTGGCGAGGGCTTTGATGCCCCGCCTCTTCGCAAGAGGTGGACAGGGGAGTCGAAGCAATACAATAATTAATAAGGAGATTACGAAATTAAATCGTACTTTTGTCGCTATATTAGCAATAAAAATGTATGATTATGGCAAACGACAATAATATACAGCCTGTGGCTGATGATTCACAGATAGTACTCTATCAACCTAACGAAAGTGTAAAACTTGAAGTGAAGGTTGATGCAGGACATGAAACGGTCTGGCTTACTCAACAACAAATAGCAGACTTGTTTGGTACTAAGCGACCTGCAATAACAAAGCATTTGAGTAATATTTATGCGAGTGGCGAGTTGGATAAAAATAGCACATGTTCCATTTTGGAACATATGGGTAATGATAGTAAACAACGGTATGCTACAACTTACTATAATTTAGATGCAATTATCTCGGTGGGTTATCGAGTTAATAGTATCAATGCGACAGCTTTCCGCCGTTGGGCAACAAACGTTTTACGTGACTATCTTCTTCAAGGCTATTCCGTGAATCGTCACTTGATAGCCCTACAGGAGAATATGGACAAGCGTATGACCCATATTGAGAATATCCAGGCTAAGCAGCAACAGCAGCTTGATTTCTTTATTCGGACTTCGACCCCTCCAGCAGAGATGGTCTTCTTCGAAGGTGATTTCTACACAGCAAGAGTTGCTTTGGAGAACTTAGTTCGTACAGCCAATCATCGAGTAATCATCATAGATGGCTATGTTTCATCGCTAACTCTAAGTGTACTTGATGTCCGTAAGTCAAATGTAACAGCTACAATTTACACGGTTGGAGTAGGTCAAGGAATGCAACGCTTGATGGAGGAGCATGACCGCCTATTCCCCAACAATCATATAGATATTAGAAAATGGCGAAACGAGTCCCATGATCGCTGGCTTATTATAGATGATAGCCTCTATCACTGTGGTCATTCATTAAATGCCAATGGCGGTCATAAGATTTCCGCCATAACCCTGATGGGCACCTCTCCAGAGGTGATCCTCTCAAAAGTAGAAGAAAGCAAATATTCCTCATCCGAGTGACGACAAGTGCAGAGCGATACTGCAATGAGGAACAATTCTGGCTGTCCCAATCAGCAAGCTATAGCAAAGCGGTCCCATCCCGCACAACCTGGCGAGACCTTTGATGGTCCGCCAACCTTATAGCGTAGCGGTTCCGAGCACCGGAGGGCGGTTACATCTCCGCTTCCTGAGGAAGAGGGGCTTGGGGAGAAAGTGGAACTCCCTTTGGCTAAAGGGAGACGGAGGGATTCGAAAAAAAAATCTTATGTAAGAATTTAAGTTAGAACAATGAATATAATCAAAACCGATATAGATGGCGTCCTCATTATAGAGCCACGCCTCTTCCGTGATGCTCGTGGCTATTTCTTTGAGAGCTTCAGCGAGCGAGAGTTTGAAGAGAAGGTTGCTCCAATCCTGGGTCATAGTGTACACTTCTGCCAGGATAACGAGTCTATGAGCAGCTATGGCGTGATGCGAGGTCTGCACTTCCAGCGCCCACCATATACCCAAAGCAAACTAGTACGCTGCGTAAAAGGCAGAGTCCTCGATGTAGCAGTAGATATTCGCAAAGGATCACCAACCTATGGCAAGCATGTAGCCGTAGAGTTAACCGAAGACAATCATGTCCAGTTCTTCATCCCTAAGGGCTTTGCCCATGGCTTCGCAGTTCTCTCAGAAACAGCCGTCTTCCAGTACAAGTGTGATGAGTTCTATCATCCAGAGGCAGATGGAGGTATCTCTATCCTCGATGAAACCCTCGGTATCGATTGGAAGATCCCAACAGAGCATGCCAATCTCTCAGAAAAAGATACGAAGCATGCCATGCTGAAGGACTTCGATTCACCATTCGATATCAATGAGGATTTATACAAGTAACTGTTGAAAACGAAAAAACTCCCTCTAGCCAGTATTTATATACCACCCAGAAGGAGTAAATAAAAGAGTTAATCAAGGTGGTGATGAGTAGCCCAGCTGCCAGCATCCAGACACGGACACTCTTTGGGAGTAGTCCCAGGCAAGTCCCGATGCCCCACGATCTTCGCTTTCGGAAAGAGAGTCTTCAGATTCTTGAAAAGATCCACGAGTCTCGTTTCCTGTTCTGCCGTCATTGTATTGCAAGGCTTGCCTTGCTCATCAAGCCCTCCCTCATAGCAGATGCCGATAGAGCATCTATTATAAGGTCTAGCATGGGCCCCTACCTCCAGCAGCTTGCGATGCTGCGTCATCGTACCATCCTTTCGGATATAGAAGTGGTAGCCGATATCATAAAACCCACGTGCCTTATGGTCACGTCTCAGCTGTTCCACACTATAGTCCTGGTTACGTCTGGTAGCCGAGCAATGCAGCACCAGAAATCTCACAGAGTCGGCAGACATCATATATTTGCCGTCTTCAACTCCGGCGAGGAGTGTACGCTCAGAGCGTACCTTCTCCTCCCCGATGTTCATAGGAAATGTATCTTTAATCATAATAGGCTCTTTAAACTATAAACTGTTAACTATTAACTGACATAGTTTGCACACGAGCTTACTCCCAATGCCGTAAGTGCAGCAATCAGAGCTTGCACGATGGCATTCACAACTTGCACCCAAGAAATTTTCTTGGAACCATTAGAATCATTCATCATGAGGAATCAATTAAAAGGGTTTAACAATACGGTTTAGATTGTAACATCAGTGTTGTCTCCGTTCTCAGAACCTGTACCGCCCGTGTTTTCACTGCCACCACCTTGTGTGGTATCTCCATTGCCAGATGGCTTGCTGTCACCAGCGCCTTCCTCCTTATTGGTAGTAGGCTTCTTCTTGGCAGCCTCCAAGTCGACAGTATTCTTACCGGTCTTCTCAGCCTTGAGAGTAGCAGCCTGGGCTGCACGACTTGCCACGGTTTCGAACTCAGCCTTGCTGATCAGGTTCTCGAAGTCAATACCCGGGGTAAAGACAATGTTCACTGCCTTGATGTTGTTGGATGAGAACTTCTCCACAGTCTCAGCACCCTCGCTGGAAAGTGAAATCCAGAAGTCGCCCAACTCATCGAGCTGCACCTTTTTACCTTCCAGAAGCATCTCTACCAGACAGGTACACATGTCAGAGAGAACACCCTTCACCTTGCCTCGGGTATAACCACCATGGTCGGCAATGTGCTGCACGAACTTTCTGAACGACATCACCTCGCTCACCTGAGGCTTTGCATAAGCCAATGCACCTTTCTCTGGATGAATAGGGTTTGGCAACATGAACACTGAATAATTAATCATAAAGTTGCCCATCGTCGGTATGGGACTTGATTTTTCCACATGCAGTCAATGTGGCCGACAGAAACGTTGTTACTTCCGAACTGCGATGCAAAGGTACAACATAAAATCACCGAAACCAAGGAAGAAAATCCGTCTGAACTTTCTTCTTTCTTTCAGTCTGAATATCAGGTAGATAAAGATTAAAAAAGAAACCATTATGGAGATCAATATAAAAGGCAATCCTGGTCAAGGCAATACCTTCCAGGAGATACATATAAATAAGGTGGATAACTTTAATCCCAATGCTACCACCGTAATCAATAACTATTATGGTGATAAGCAGAAACCGGCACCTGCTGCCGAAAAAGAGTTGCAGAATGCAGAGCGTGAGCAGCGCAAGTCAGACATTCTGCAATATGTAGCCAAGCTTACGCAATATGTATCCAAGGAATGGAAGAACCGCTACGAAACGCTATGGATGAATATTCTCGCTCTTCCCGAGGTTGAAGCCGAGGTTTATGAGCCAGGCAAACAGAAAGGAACCACCTTCAATCGCAATCTCATTGCCCATATTATATATATAATGTGTAAGGAAGACGTGATAACGGAGAAAAATGCTACCCGCCTGGCCACCGCTCTCGAAGGCAGCGGGGAACATTCCGTGCGTAATCAATTGGGACAGCATCCTTCCAACAGGGAAATCACGGATAAGGTGCAACAGCTCATCAATCCTGAATAATTATCCCGAATATCTTGTTCTTTCACCATGATGGATTTCAATATCAATGGCAATCCCGGTAATGGCAACCATTTCGAGGATGTGAAGATGGAGAATGTTGGCAGCTATAATCCTGCTGCCAGGGAGGTAAATATCTTCCAGACGTCTCAAGCTCCTCAAAGCCGTTTAGCCAGCTGGTTTGCTAAACTGCAGGAGGATTTTAAGAACGATTGCAGACTTCAGAAGAAGATGGACGACATTATGCACTATCGTACTAAGCTGCCTCATACCATAGGGTTGCAGTGTAAGCTCCAGGATGGCGGTTTTTCCAAGATAGCCATCGACAAGGCACGCCGTCAGAAACAGTCTTATGCCAAGAAGGCAACGAGGTTTCAGTATTTTGAGATGGCAAATAAAATAGATAACTATCTTTTTGCCATCGTAAGCGAACATTTCGACCGGGAAGTCTTACCTTTGATTGAGGATGAGAAACCACTCAGGGAAATCAATCAGGCAGTTTACGATAAGGTGATTATGCCTGTCTTGCAAGAATTGGATGCCGTAGGAGCTGCCGATACCTGTCTCTGCTACACCTTGGATGATGTTTTCGGCATGCTCTATTATCTTACAGGCAATTGTCACATCAATTGGGCTATTTACGATGTATAATCCAGCTTTCGACCCGTTTAATGGCATCTATCGCATGCTGAACATTCTGAAGCATTTCGATGTGAACGAATGTGTAGAGGTAGACCGTCTTCGCATCTACGATTTCTATCTTCTCTTTCCTTATAAGGCATATAAGATAAGATTGCAGAAAACGGAAACCCGGTTTAAGAAACTGCTACATGACTATGTGGCAGATAAGAAGGAAAACCCTTATAACAAGGTAACCAACGACCGCCGTCTCTTCCATCAGCTGCAGCGCTATCAGATGATAGCCCTCAGCCAGATAGCAAGTTACGGTCTGATTGATCCGGAACTCCTGCTCAAGCAGAAAGTGAAGGTTACGGATACCGCCAAGATGCAGCAGGTGATGTCGCAGCTCGAAGAGATGCCCCAGGCAGAAAGCAATATCATCTCCTGGCTTAATCTTTGTTTCCGCACCACACCGCTCAACGGTACGTATGGCTTGAAATACAGAACCCAATTATTAGAATATAAATACGATGGCTGTTAGTTTCTTTGTCAATCGTCTCTATGTGCTTACCACCGAGAATCAGGTGGCGTATGATGAAAGGTTTCATCATGGAGTCAATATCATCCGTGGCGAGAACAGTAGCGGCAAGTCAACCATCACCCATCTGCTCTTCTATGGTCTGGGTGGTGAGTATACCCATTTCGTCAACGAGGTGCGCCAATGTTCTCGGGTGATGGTAGAAGTCTCCATAGACGATGCCACCCTCACACTGTCCCGTCCCATCGAGCAGGATGCCGAGGGAAGAATTCTCACCCAGAGGGGCATGACCATCTGGTGGGGCACGCTGGAAGAGGCACTCCGGAAGGAGTGCGAGTCTCAGACCTTCGGTTATAAGACCACTGCCAATATGTGCAGTTTTTCCAATAAGCTCTTCGAGGTGATGCAGATGCCGGTAGTGCAGGGCGATAATAATATCACCATGCACCAGTTGCTCCGTCTGCTGTACATCGATCAGGAATCTCCAACCCAATCCCTGTACTATTACGAACAGTTCGATAGTCAGACCACCCGTGAGACGGCAGCCGATCTGCTGATGGGAATCTTCGACGAAAAGCTTTATGCAGCCAAGCTGGATTTAAAGAATCTGGAAGCAGAGCTGGTCAACCAGAAGGCAGAGATAAGAGTCTTGGAAAAGTCGCTCGATTCCCGACAGCGTTCCACGGAATTCATCCAGGAAGAAATTGCTCAGAAGAACAGGGAGAAGGAGAAACTGGACGTGAAAATCCAACTCTTGCGTCAAGGCGGAAAACCTGACCGGAAGGATAAATCCCAGTTGGATAGGATAAAAGCTGAGGTAAGAAAACTGGAAGGTCTGTGTGATCAGGAAGAGGAGCGCATTGAACTTCTGGAATATGACATAGAAGATACCCAGATGTTTGTCTCCGAGTTGTCGCGCAAGAAGCTGGCATTGACCCATTCCGTCAGTACCCGTGAAATCTTGGGTACTCTCCGTTTGGAATATTGTCCGGAATGTCTTTCGCCTTTACCACAGGATACTCCTGATGGAACCTGTCATCTCTGTCGCCAGAAGATAGACAATAAGTCGGGTGTCACCCAGGCAAAGCGTCTCATCTCCGAACTGTCCTTCCAGCAAAAGGAGTCGGAGGTAATCCTTAAGAAGGATGAAGATGAACTGATGAATGCCAAGGCTGAGTTGAGAAGTCTGAAAGTCAAGCGCAAGGGGGCACAAAAGATACTCGACGAGCTTTTGGGTTCAGCCCGCAGCACCATTGCTGGAGCAATAGAAGACCTGATTTACCAGAAAGGAGAGTTGAATGGTGAGTTGCAGCAGTTTTATACGATGCTGGAGATGGCTGAGAAATATGAACAGCTGAAAAAAATGCAAGAGCAGACGGAAAGTGCTATCAGTAAAAAGAAAAGTTATATCCAGGCGCAGTTAGACAAACAGAAGATTCGCCGAAGCGAGGTAATCAGGAAAATACAGGAGCATGGTGCCTACTTTCTCACGATGGATGAGGCAAGGCAGAAGGACTTCCAGAAAGCCCAGCCTTCCGATTTGACGGTAGATTTCCCAGGCAACATCGTATTTCTTCGCGACCGCTATTCCAAGTACAGTGCGTCATCTGCCTTTTTCCTGAAGTTGGTAGCCCGCTTCTCCCTTTTCTTTGCCTCTTTGGATATATCCTGGATGCGTTATCCCCGTTTCATCTTTGCCGACAACATGGAGGACAAGGGAATAGAGCAGGGCAGGGCGCAGAAGTTCCAGCAAACCCTTATCAACAGTTTGAAGAAGTATGATACCGACAGTTATCAGGTCATCTATACCACCTCGTATATCACCGATTCCTTGGATCACAGCGAGTATGTAGTAGGCGAGCATTACGATATGGAGCATAAGAGCCTGAAAAATGTGGTGAAAAAATGAAAGTACTTACGAAGCCCGATGAAGCAGCCTTCGTAGCCCATCGAAAGTACTTACGATGCCCCTCGAAGCTATCTGCGTCATCATTTGTTAAAATCTAGAAAACCTTTGTCTGTTTCAAATAGTTTTTAGGGAAATCTTTGGCGTTCTAGAATTAAAGTCGTATCTTTGCCCTTAGAATTTAAAAGATAACGATTATGACAACGAACATCAAATATCTCGACCCAAAGGCAGACTTGACATTCAAGAAGATATTTGCAGGTCATCCCGACTTGCTTATAAGTCTTCTTAATGCTTTGCTTCCTTTGAAGAGAAATCAGCAGATTAAGAGTATAGAGTACCTTCCTACCGAGTTGGTACCTGTAGATCCGCTCCATAAGGATACCATCGTAGATGTACGATGTAGGGATGTGGAGGGCCGACAATTTGTTGTCGAGATGCAGATGGCATGGACAGATGCATTCAAGCAGCGAGTGTTGTTCAATGCCTCAAAGGCATATGTGAGTCAGGCAGAAATGGGCTGTAAGTATGAAGATTTGCAGCCTGTTTATTCGCTAAACTTAGTGAATGAAATCTTCGAGAAAGATATGAAGGAGTATAAGCATAACTATCACATAGTTCACGATAAGCGTACCAAAAAGGTGATAGAAGGTTTGTGCTTTACCTTTATCGAACTGCCGAAGTTTCATCCTCATACGATGAAAGAGAAACGTATGACAGTGCTTTGGCTTCGTTTCTTGACCGAGATAAATGACAAGACCCAGGAGGTTCCTGCTGAGCTTTTGGAAAGTCCAGAGATAAGCAAGGCATTGGAGGAAGTGAAAATTTCAGCCTTTACTGCAGAAGAACTCAGGGCTTATGACAAGTTCTGGGACAGGGTGAGTAGTGAGAAAACCCTGATGGAAGGAAGGTATGATGAAGGAAAGCAGGACAAGGCCTTAGAGATAGCCCAGAATCTGAAGTCAGCTGGTATGGATGTTGATACCATCTGCAAGATGACGGGACTAAGTAAAGAAGAAATCGAGGAATTGTAAAAATATGTTTATGTTGAAGCCAAAACATTAACCAGGCAGTCCCAATCAGCAAGTTGTAGTAAGGCGGTCCCATCCCGCACAATCTGGCGAGGGCTTTGATGCCCCGCCAACCCTATAGCGCAGCGGTTCCGAGCACCGGAGGGCGGTTACATCCCTAATCCCTATGGTAGGGATTTAGGGCTTGGGTATAGGGTAAGGACCTCCTCTTCGCAAGAGGGGGACAGGGGAGTCGAAACAATACAATAATTAATAAAGAGATTACGTTATGAACATGGAAGAAAAAAAAGCAGATTTTATGCGTCGCTTCAAGGCTTCTAGGGAACGAAAGGCAGAATACATAGCACAAATGGAAAAGCGAATGCGTGATGACTATCGCCGCAGAACCGGTAAGGAAGCAGAATCATTTTGTGTGTTGTAATGTTTAGCCATAAGCCAAGTATAGGTTAATAAATGCATTTTTTCTCTTAATTCCTTGGTGATTACGAAATTAAATCGTACTTTTGTCGCTATATTAGCAATAAAAATGTATGATTATGGCAAACGACAATAATATACAGCCTGTGGCTGATGATTCTCAGATAGTGCTCTATCAACCAGATGAAAGCATTTCTCTTCAAGTAAAAATAGAAGAAGATACGGTATGGCTTACGCAAGTTCAAATGGTGGAACTTTTTGGTTCTAGTAAAGCTAATATTAGTGAGCACATTACTAATATTTATCAGCAAGGAGAATTGATGCAGTCAGCAACTGTTCGGAAATTCCGAACAGTTAGAAAAGAAGGCAATCGTATGGTTACACGTAATATGGATTACTATAATCTTGATATGATTATATCCGTCGGCTTTCGTGTAAATAGTCATCAAGGTATTCGCTTTCGTCAATGGGCAAACAATGTTTTGAAGGAATATCTTCTTCGTGGATATGCAGTACATCAGCAGATGCTTCAAATGGAGCAACGTATTGACCGCAAACTTATGTTGCAGCATGATGAGATGCAACGAATAAAGGATACCCAGGCTAAGCAGCAACAGCAGCTTGATTTCTTTATTCGAACCTCCACCCCTCCAGCAGAAATGGTCTTCTTCGAAGGTGATTTCTACACAGCAAGAGTTGCTTTGGAGAACTTAGTTCGTACAGCCAATCATCGAGTAATCATCATAGATGGCTATGTTTCATCGCTAACTCTAAGTGTACTTGATGTCCGTAAGTCAAATGTAACAGCTACAATTTACACGGTTGGAGTAGGTCAAGGAATGCAACGCTTGATGGAGGAACATGACCGCCTATTCCCCGATAATCATATAGACATTAGAAAATGGCGAAACGAGTCTCATGATCGCTGGCTTATCATAGATGATAGCCTCTATCATTGTGGTCATTCATTAAACGCCAATGGCGGTCATAAGATTTCCGCCATAACTCTGATGGGCACCTCCCCAGAGGTAATCCTATCAAAAGTAGAATAAAAACAATATTCCTCATTCGAGCGGCGACCAGTGCAGAGCGATACTGCAATGAGGAACAAAATATTTTTTTTTCAAAAAACTGATAGCTGTAACTACTAGTAATATAGTAGAGACGCTGTATTGGTGATATACTTATGGCAAAGTTAATACCACTTGGCAATAACGGTGGCAATGAAAATCGCCCATCCGACGAGGAACTTAACCAGATGTTCGGCGCTTTTATGGATGCTTTCTTCGGTGGACTCTCAGATGAAGACATCGATGAAGAATCTGACGACGATGACATTATACCCTTTGATGAATTCGACGATTCCGATTACTGGGATGACCTTTTTGAAGGTCCAACACCCTTCGCTTATTCCGTAAGCTCATCGGATAAGAAAAGGCGAAAGAAACCTCGCAAGAAATCGACAGACCGCCAAGTTCCCAACTACGCCTATAAGCCAAAGGGAGAAGATCCAGAAGGCTATTTCGTCAAGAAGATACACTCTGTCATCAAATGGAGAGTGACAAGCACCAATGATGTCAATTATGACCTGCGAGTCTTTGAGGGATGGCTGGCTCAGGCACAAAAGTACGTGGCAAAGGAAGAATTCTACTATGCCGTATGCATCACTAGAGCCTTATTGTCAGATGTCCTCACTTTCCATTTGTTTTGGTATCATGAGTATCCCAAGCAGATGGCGAGGGTTCGCAAACTGGAGCGGGCAGTATCCGAAGTCTATTATCAGTGCCTGTCTTATTCGAAAGACAAGGATTTCAATTGGATAGACCTTTGTCTCGACCTTTTGCAAAAGAAAAAAGAAAGCTATCCTTTCAATTCCAAGGGGGAGGCGGGCTTCGATGTAGAGGACTATATCGAAAAAGTCATAGCCTTGTTGCCAGATGAGAAGGCAAAGCAATACAGAGATGCACATCCTACAGACAAACAACTGTTGGAGAAACCTATTCCCGTCTGCTTGCCTGATAAGATAGAGATGCCGCAGGGACTCGAGAATGAAGATAAAGCACCATATATAACCGATTTTATCGATGAAATCCCCAATGCTCAATACCCGACATTGATAGTGAGCCTTTGCGAGATAGTGAAGACTTATGAGAAGAAGTTGAAGAGTTTTGGAATAGTCAAAGCCGAAGAGTTGAGGAAGATGAAAGCCGAGTATGAGAACTTTGTCTTGGCTTATCATCGTTGTGGAATTGATGGATTCCGAAAATATTCTAACTATACCCTCACGCGTCCTTTTTGGAATCTCATTCACAACTATAAGTTTCCTACTACCAATACTGCATCCAAGAATAAGTTTCTTCAACAAGCCGTGGAGCCATACTTGGATTTGGTTTGGCGCCAATGGGACAGTCCGAAGTTGCAATCAAAGTTCGATGAAGCTAAGGAAAAGGCAGCCAAGGCACAAGCCTTGAAGCAAGAACGGGAAGAGTCGCTTGCCGCTATGCCGTCTTATTTGGAAGGACTAACCTCCGACCAATATCTAGCCTTCCACGAGCAAGCTTTGCGGATACTGAATCAAAACAAGAAGAAGCTCTCAGAAAGCAGCGGCATCCTGAAGGTTGACATAGAACACAGGTATCAGCCCTTGCTGAAGCTTTTGAAGGGAACGCAAGGTATTGAAGACAGCTTAGATGCTAAGATTCGTCAAGGCATCGATTCAATCTTCCTCTCCATCTACCAAGTTCTTTGGGATTATATGCTCTATCCCTACGACTTGGATTACATAATAGAGAACAAGAAAGTGGTGAAGAAGGTGCTGGATGAAATTTGGAAGCTGAAACAATGAAAGCAAGTTTTCAAATTGCCGAGTGCAACTTATCTTCTACAATAACGATACAAAATAACTTTTTTCAAAAAACTGATAGGTGTAACTACTTGTAATATAGTGGAGTGAAGTTGTATTGTTGGTATACGTTGTAATGGTAATAATGAGATATTATGGAAAAATTTGAATTGACAAATCTTTGGAATTCTAGTTTGGGGTTGAAAAATCAACAAGATAATTCTCAAAAGCAAATAGATTTTTTGTGCTCTTCATTTTTTCGAATGAGAAATAAAGCCAAATTATTAGCTTCAGAGATTAATCGTAGTTTGCCTGATTTTACAGTGCATGATATAACCCATGCAGATACTTTGTGGGGAATAGCATCTTTGGTTCTCCAAGAAAGTCAAACTCTAAACCCAGCAGAAGCTTTTGTTTTAGGTGCAGCTTTTCTCATTCATGATTTAGGTATGGGAATTGTTGCATATGAAAATGGTATAGAAACGCTTTCAGAGTTGGATTTATGGAAAGATACATACGCTTCCCTCAAAAAAAAGTATGGTGAGTCTTTTGGAGATGATGACATTCGTTCTTGGTCAAGTCAGATTGTCTTACGAGAATTGCATGCTCAACGTGCTTCGGCTTTAGCTACATTCTCTTGGAAAGATGCTGATGGTAGACAAACATATCTTATAGATGATCAGGATCTTAGAGATTCTTATGGTGATATTATTGGTAAGATTGCGGCAAGTCATGGTTCTACCATTGAAGATATGTTAAATTTATTGGGAACAAATCTTTGTGGTGCACCTGGTTTTTTACCTTCATCTTGGACAATAGATCCGATAAAGTTGGGAAGTATAGTTCGTGTTGTAGATGCGATAAATGTAGATGATACGAGGGCTCCTAGTTTCTTGTTTGTACTAAGGAATCCTAAAGGTTTATCAAAAAAACATTGGACCTTTCAGAATAAACTAAATCAGCCGATATTAAAAAAAGACAGGCTTCTTTTTACTTCCAAATCTCCGTTTACTCTAAACGAGTGTGATAGTTGGTGGCTTTGTTTTGATACCTTGCGTATGATAGATTCCGAATTGCGTAGTGTTGATTCTCTTTTGTCCGATTTAGGTAAAGAAAGATTGGCGGTAAAAGGCATTGCTTGCGTTGATTCTCCAATGCGCTTGTCTGAGACAGTAAAAGTTGAAGGCTGGGAACCTGTTGATACAACAATCAATGTATCTAATGTTCCTAAACTGGTCGCGACTTTAGGTGGTGAGGAATTATACGGAAGAAACATGCTTGTTCCCCTTCGAGAATTAATACAAAACGCTTCAGATGCAATTCGAGCAAGAAGGTTGCTTGAGGATGAACCTGATTTTGATGGGAAGATTAAAGTTTCTTTAGGTAATGATGAGGACGATATTTATATAGATGTTGAAGACAATGGTGTTGGTATGACAACATCTGTAATGACAAAGTCTTTGTTAGATTTTGGGGAATCTTTTTGGGGAACCTCTTTGATGCATAAGGAGTTCCCTACATTAGAGGCAAAAGGTTATCATTCAACAGGGAAATATGGTATCGGTTTCTTTTCTGTCTTTATGTGGGGAAGTAAAATAAGTGTCTATTCGAAAAAATACATGTTAGGTAGAGAACAAACTAATGTGTTGGAATTTTCGTCAGGTGTTACAGAAAGACCTATTTTAAGAAAAGCAACAAAAACAGAATATATAAAAGATGGAGGTACGAAAATTCGTGTTTGGTTAAGAGATAAATCCATATTACATGATATTTTATTTGATTACAGTCTTAATAAAGAGGTAACTTTAGAAGAGATATTAGGAAGGTTATGTCCTAGTTTAGATTGCAATTTATATTTAGGAGAAAGTAATGAACCTCTAGTTCGCAGAGATGATTGGGTAACTTTACCCCCATTGCAATTATTATCAAGACTATATGGTAAGTCAAGATATACTGTATTAGAGGAACAGCAGAAAGATAAGTTGAATCTTATATCCCAAAATATGAGTTTGTTATACGATGATGCAGGAACTCCAATTGCTAGAATAGCATTATATAATGATGAACAGTTCTTTGTAGAAGGTCGTTTTTCTATAGGTAATGGCGCTCTGACTTTAGGCGGATTAGTCTCTAGTCATACAAAGGGATTGGTTGGTATCGTAAAAGGTGAAAGTATTAATGCCTCACGGCATTGTGGTTATCCTTTTATAACAGAAAAGCAAATATCTGAATGGGCGACAGAGCAAGCAAAACTTTTATCAGAAAGTTCTTTGAGTTATGATTGTCAGGAGGCTTGTGCTGAAATTGTTTGTTGTTTAAGAGGTGATACTCAAGGATTAAAATGTTTTGGCCATCGGGATTGTTATTTGTCTTATTCTGAATTAGTAGATAAGATTAAAAAAGATAAACTTGATAAATGTATTTTTGTTTCAGAATCATCTATTCATTATAGATTCAATAATTTAGTTGATGGAATACGTTTTGAAAGTAATCCAAATGTCTTTTGGGGAGAAGCTGGCAGTTTCTCGATTCTTGGTTATTGGGGATTTGATGATCAACTTAATCAATGGCCAAATCCTGATGGATACCTTTATGAAAAGTCTATATCTGATTTGTTTATTAAAGCGGTTGCCGAAGCATGGAATATTGGAATTGAAGACTTAAAAAGTAAGTCTCAGTTTTCAAGTGATGAAACAAGGTATAGTTCAGAGATAGGAACTTTTGCAGGCAAACCTGTAATTGATGATTTTGTAGATATATTAAAAAGGTAACATTGTGAAAACGTTCTATGGATTCAAAAAAGCGTGCATGCCTTGCCTTGATAATAGGTAGGGCGGTAAATCAGGACTATCGATCTGTTTATGATTTTGGGGCAGGTAAGCTTTGTGTGTTTACAAGTTCAGGTAGCGTTGATAATATCCATGTGTTTGATTTTCAACGTAAAAGTGTTGTAACTGGTTCTCTCGCAAGCTTGTATGATATGGGCACCAATTCATTTACTACTGTTAATATGAATGGAAGTTCATTCAGTGGATTTGATTATGGTACAACCTCTTATTTTACTGGTAATGTCAATGGCAATGTCGTAATGATATATGATGGTCAAAATTCATCTTATAATACGTATTCATTAATGTAGGTTATGAAGAGAGTTCTATTCCAATTTATCCTGCCATCGTTACTTTTGGGTGCCTTAATCGGACTTTGTATTCCATATTGCTTGTTTTCAAGTATTTGTCCACAAGGGTAATGATACGGTTTGTTTGCCTAAATATGGTGAGCTATCAACTGAATGGCTCTCTATGATGATGGTTACGCCAAAATCTCCTGTTGATGGGTCTGAACTTCCTCCTCAATTATCTATGTTTATTGGTAGGAGTTTTGAAGTTGATGCAGAACATCAATCAGGCTTATTAGATATAACTTTTAAAATAGTATGTGATGGAATGAAACCACAAACTAAAACATTACGTGTTGAATGGAATGGAAAGTGGCGTTCTAGAAAAAGTGATTTGGTAAGCGTTTTAGGTTATGAATGGATTGAAAATGAATGATTCGAGTTTCTTATGATAAATGAAGATGTTCATATTTTGATAAAGACAAAGATATACTCTGTGCTTTACAATGGATAAGGCGGTCCCATCCCGCAAAATATGGCGTAGACCTTTGATTGTCCGCCAACCTTAGAGCGTAGCGGTTCTGAGCACCGGAGGGCGGTTACATCCTTCCTTCTGAGGAGGAAGGCTTGGTTAGAGGTGGAGCTCCCTTTGGAAAGGGAGACGGAGGGATTCGAAAAAATACCTTCTTTAATGGGAAAAAGCGATGCCAGTGAGTGCAATGAAAGCTCGCTTTCAAATTGCCGAGTGCAGCTCGCTTTATCAACAAGGAAGGACGGGATGATTTTAGGAATTCTTTTACTCATTTTATCCGAGACAGATATAATTTATCTTATAATGTGAGCAATTGGATACATGAAACGAATGATGATATCAAGCCATTGGATATGCATGCAAAGCCATTTTGACAATCATGTGATGTAATCAGAATGAATACAACGAACAAAGGGGAACGACCAAAGACTGGTTGTTTCCCTTTGTTCGTTTAGAGGCAATTGTATCAGGTGTATCTGTCATCAGCGAGGCATTGGGACATCATTCCGAAACCACCACGCAAATCTATCTCAATTCTATCAAAAGCTCAGAAGTAGATGATGCCAACGCCAAAATACTGGCAGCCCTATAAGCCACAAAAAAGAATAAAAAGAGGGATTTTGTAAAATGAACCAAAATGAACCAATTTTTCAGAATCTTTATATAAGAGATACAGAAAAAACCGAAAACTTTCGTTCAATCAACGACTTAGGAAATTATGTACGAAAAGAATAGTAAAATAATGTTGACTTTCGTAGAATGATATTAATTTTTTAACACGCATAATTTGCTAGTTTCCAACAATTTTCGTATTTTTGCAAGGAGATTCTGTGTCTCTTATATCGAGATTCAGATGAACGACATCAAAAAACGAACTTGATTCGCATGATGAAAGAGACAAATATACAATCACAGGTTACGTCCACTATTGCAGGGGACGACGGCGAAGCCATGGCAAAAAGTGAAGGATATGTAGCTGAAAATGGTTTTGTAGCAACAGATCCGACGCACTTTGGAAAGACGTATCATGATAAACAGTCGAGGTAAACGTGTTGTCCGTGAGGCTGTTTTCTTACCACCTTTGTCTTTGTGAGAGTTGAGGACAAAAATCTTAATGAAATCCGCTTCCGCTCCGATGTTTATAAGATGCTTTCGGAACCAGGCAAAAGTGCCCCATATGCTATCCCTGATATCAAATTCGACAATTTCAGCGAGCGAGAGTTTGAAGAGAAGGTCTCTCCTATTCTGGGACATAGTGTTCACTTCTGCCAAGACAACGAGTCAATGAGTAGCTATGGCGTAATGCGAGGCTTGCACTTCCAGTGCCCACCTTACACACAAAGTAAGTTGGTACGCTGCCTAAAAGGTAGAGTCCTTGATGATACCCTCGGCATTGATTGGAAAATCCCTACAGAGCATGCCAATCTCTCAGAGAAAGATACAAAGCATGCCATGCTGAAAGACTTTGATTCTCCATTCGATTTCAATGTAGATTTATACAAATAGAGTCTTCCTTTCACCAATACTTGACGAAGCATTCCAAAGTGGTATCCTTCTTTCTCGACCGTTTCGAGGAAACTTATTCTCGAATCAATATGAGAGACCTTGAAGAATCCATAGAATGGATAGGCTATGCCGTTAATGATATGGATAACACCATTTCGGAGATTGATTACAACGACCCCATGACATTCTTCGATATAGAGAAGGTGATGGGAAAGGTAATCAGTAAAGAGCTGAAGTGCAATTCTCTAAAATAAGAATAGCATGTCGTTGATTTGTCATTTAGTAGATAGAGTAGACATCCTTACTCGCATGAAAGATGGAGATTAGGACTATAAGTCTATGCTTTCATGTTACTATGTTGAAAAAAAGAAGAGGTGAAGGAGTGTGCTTAGCACTCCTCACCCTAAAGCGATACCAAATAATTTTTTCAAAAAACTGATAGGTGTAACTGCCTGTAATATGGTGGAAATGCTGTATTGGTAATACGCCATTTATTATGAGAAAGCAACAAATAGTTAATGCAATAATGGATAAGGATTTAAAACAAATTCTTATCCAAACAGGTCAATATGAAGATTTTATAAATGGAAATCTTAAGTGTGAGTGTTGTGGTAACAAAATTACCATAGACAATATAAGTACATTGGTACCCTATGAGACAGATGAGGGTATTAAATTAAAATTCTATTGCAATAATATTGATTGCGTGAATTCAGAAAAATAATCTTATGGAAACAGCGATAGTTGCCTTTTTGAGTTCTTTGGGTGCGATTGGGCTTACACTTTATGTAGTCTTAAAATACTACAATAATGTGAGAAACTTTCTAAGTGATATCACGTCCGTCTTGGCTTCTACTTTTGGTTGGTGCAAATCAATACATACCAAACTAAAGATAGAGACGAATGGGACGACTTCTATAGACAGATTAAACAAAGTTGTTCCTGAACTAAATTTGCCAGAATTAGCAATAGAATGGGTTAAGCCTGATGAACATGGCAAAATCCGTTTAGAACCAGGTAAAGCGATTGTTTTGTTGAAGTATGATAAAGATAATACTCAAAACATAATCAACGCAACTTCTATATATGTACAAAATACTCTGTTAAATAAAACTAAGCCATTTTTAGATTCTGGAATCAAAAAAGCTGTGGATTTTGCCATTATACGAGAGTTTTTGAGTAAAACTCCACAAAAGGACTACATCGTTTCTCTATATGTTGATACTTGTACAGAAGATTTTGATAGATATGGGGATGCTTTTAACAAGGTGACAAAAGTCGAAGATGAAGGTCTCTTGGCTCGTGTCTTGTTGCGAGAGTATGCTGTTTGGGGAAATAAATTAGTAGGACGTATTAGAAATGAAGATCTTGTTAATGAGTCTAAAAGTTTTTTGGATTTCATCTATAACATTGCTTCTAGAGATTTTGATGAGCTTACACCTCTTGTTTTTAATGATGCGACTTTAAAAGTTGCAGTTCTGCTTGTAGCTAAGTATGATACCTATGTAGAAAATGGCATAAAGCCGTATGTTCGTAGAATACGAGAAGGATTTGCAAATGGAATAAATACCTTCTATTTATTAGCGAGAAATGAAAAAATTGATATTTTGAATGAGGTATATGGACAGCTTATATCCTCTGGGAATTACAATCTTTTGAATGGTCCTGAAGTTTATAAAGATAATTTAGGCAGGAATAATATCTGTTATTGTATAGAGGTGAAGCATGATGCTGATATGGCTAAGACTTATGCTTCCATAACTGAATTTATAAATAATGAAGAAACTATAGAATGTTCTATTACGAGTGTCCATCGAGATGAAATCTTATGTGACTATAATAGTTTGCCTGTGGTAATAGTCAGAAATGAAATAACAGACAGTACAGAATTGAGATTAAAAAACTATTATACTTCAGGTATGACTATTGAGGTTATGCCGTTGAAATTGATTGAAGGAGGAAAAATCTATGGTACTCTTTTGAATACAAGAAGCAATCCAGCTCAATTGTTCAACAATAATTTTTCTGTAAATTCCACGGTTATAGGTATAGTCCAAAGTGCTGACGATGATTTTATAACATTATTAGTGAAAGGAACAGACCAAAAGTGCGTGGCTTTCAGGCGTAATCTTACATATAGTCGTTTTGTTTTTTTGCATAAACTATTTCCTGTTGGGAGTGAGTTTGAATTTATAGTTAAAAGTATTGATTATATAAACAATAGTCTAGAATTAAAACTTTCAAATCTACCTGATCCATGGGAAGGATTATCTTTTCATGAGGGTCAAGATTTATCCGTGCCTGTTTTATTAAAAAAGGAAACATGCATAGAGACAGAACTTACAGAAGGGGTATTTGCAATTTTGCCAAATTCTGAACTCTCGTGGTTTGATGATATTGACAAAATCAAAGATAAAATAAAGAGAAACTCTTGGATTCATGTTTGTATCAAAAGAATAGATAGAGAGAGGAGACTTATAATATTAAGTTATAAAGACAGAGTATCACCATATCTAACATATTTTCGGAATTTGCCTACAGAGAAAAATATAAGAATAAAAATAGAATCACAAAACACCTATGGAATAATTGGTGTTGCAGATTCAAAATATAAAGTATTCATTCCAAACTCTGAGACTTATATAGGGCAAAATAGATTTAATGTTAAGATAAACGAGTCTTTTCTAGTACATATAAAAGAAGTAGATAAAAATAATCGCTCGTTAATCGGTTCTTTTAAACCATTTATAGTACCGCCATTGAAGAGTTTTAAGGAGAAATTTTCCGAAGGGCAAGTTCTTTCACATTTAAGGTTTATAAGAGCAACAGAGAATGGAACATATTTTCTAATAAGGTATAATAGGAATATGAATACGGAAGCATTGTTGTTAAATTCTGAGGTGAGTGATAGTTGTTATATAAAGGATACAGAAAAAATATTTGGGGCAACATTTACTTGCCCTTTGAAGGTGAAAGCTATAAATTTAGATAGAAATATAATATATTTAAGTCTCAAGGATTTGACCGCTCAAAACGCTAATAGAGTTGAATCTTTGGATTATGGTAAAGTATATTCTGGTAAAATATTAGGTATTAAGAATGGAGGATATTGTATTTTACTAGAAAATATTTGGATTGAAATATATATTAAAAGTAGTAAGTCTTATGCTATCGGTGATTGCTTAGAAGTAATGAAAGCTTCGTCTACAGATTTTGTTGATGCAAGTGAAATATAAACAATATATTTATGTTTCAAGCATCAGATATCAATAAGCAAGTAGTGAAGAATACATTGTTTCTTTTCTTACAAATGCTTTTTGTTTGGTGATTCAAATATCATATGTGTCTTATGCATTATTTCAACGACATACAAATCATAATCATGGCTGGCGGCGTAGGCAGCCGCTTCTGGCCAATGTCAACCCCCAATTACCCAAAGCAGTTTATAGATGTGATGGGTGTGGGGCGTTCCCTCATTCAATTGACAGTAGATAGATTGAAGCCAATCTGTCCTGTCGAGAACATGTGGGTAGTGACAAACGAAAAATACATTCGCATAGTCAAGGAGCAAATCCCTGACATGCCAGTAGATAACATATTAGCAGAGCCGGAGGCTCGTAATACCGCTCCATGTATTGCTTATGCCTGCTGGAAGATCCAGAAGCAGCATCCCGATGCTAACATCGTGGTGACACCATCCGATGCCCTGGTCATCAATACCTCGGAGTATCAGCGAGTGCTCAGCAAGGCATTGAGCTATACTTCCGATAAGAACGCTATCGTTACCATCGGTATCAAGCCAAGCCGTCCGGAAACAGGCTATGGCTATATCGCCGCAGCAGAGCCAACATCCGTAGATGAAATCTACAAGGTAGAGGCTTTCAAGGAAAAGCCAAACCTGGAGACAGCCGAGCAATACCTTGCAGCTGGCAACTACTATTGGAATGCCGGAATCTTCGTATGGAACATTGATACCATCAGCAAGGCAATCCGAACCTTCCAGCCAAATCTTGCCAGCATCATGGATGAGATGGCTCCTTCTTTCTATACCGAACAGGAGAAAGAGGTGGTCGGCAAACTCTTCCCAACCTGCGAGAAGATAAGCATTGACTATGCCGTAATGGAGAAGTCTAAGGAAATCTATACCTTGCCAGCCGAGTTCGGATGGAGCGACTTAGGTAGCTGGGGCAGCCTCCGTACCTTGCTTCCACAGGATGAGGAAGGTAATGCCAAGGTAGGCAAGGACATTCGATTGTATGAATGCAAGAACTGCGTGGTTCATGCAGCCGATGAAAGCAAGGTGGTAGTTCAAGGCTTGGACGGCTATATCGTAGCCGAGAAGAATGGACAACTGCTTGTTTGCTCATTGCGAGAGGAACAGAGAATTAAGGAGTTTGGAAAATAAAATAACAATGAATATAATCAAAACAAATATTGATGGCGTTCTCATTCTAGAACCACGCCTCTTCCGCGACTCTCGTGGCTACTTCTTCGAGAGCTTCAGCGAGCGAGAGTTTGAAGAAAAGGTTGCCCCAATCCTGGGACACAGTGTTCATTTCTGCCAAGATAATGAGAGTATGAGCAGCTATGGCGTAATGCGAGGCCTGCACTTCCAGCGCCCACCATATACCCAGAGCAAGTTAGTGCGCTGCGTAAAGGGTAGAGTCCTCGATGTTGCAGTAGATATTCGCAAAGGATCACCAACCTATGGCAAGCATGTAGCCGTAGAGTTGACAGAAGACAATCATGTCCAGTTCTTCATTCCAAAAGGCTTTGCCCATGGTTTCGCTGTTCTCTCAGAAACAGCAGTCTTCCAATACAAGTGTGATAACTTCTATCATCCAGAGGCTGATGGTGGTATTTCTATTCTCGATGATACCCTCGGTATTGATTGGAAGATTCCTACAGAGCATGCTAATCTCTCTGAGAAAGATACAAAACATGCTATGCTGAAAGACTTTGATAGTCCATTCGACATCAATGTAGATTTATACAAGTAAACAACAAATACTAATCATTTAACATTAAGGCGATGAAAGGAATAGTATTAGCAGGTGGTAGCGGTACACGCTTGTACCCAATCACCAAAGGTATCAGCAAGCAGCTGATACCAATCTTTGATAAACCGATGATATATTATCCTATCTCGGTTTTGATGTTGGCAGGTATCCGTGAGATACTCATTATTTCAACACCATTTGATTTACCAGCTTTCAAACGCCTCTTAGGCGATGGAAGCCAGTTAGGTGTGAAGTTCGAGTATGCAGAGCAGCCATCACCAGATGGCTTAGCCCAAGCCTTCATTATCGGAGAGAAATTCATTGGTAATGATTCCGCTTGCCTCGTATTAGGCGATAATATCTTCTATGGTGCAGGATTAAATCAGATGCTGCATCAGGCAGTAGTAGATGCTGAGCAGAATAACAAGGCTACCGTTTTTGGCTATCGTGTAAGTGATCCGGAGCGATATGGTGTAGCTGAGTTTGATGAGCAAGGCAATTGCCTGAGCATTGAAGAGAAGCCTGAGCTTCCAAAGAGCAACTATGCTGTGGTAGGCTTGTACTTCTATCCTAATAAGGTAGTGGAAGTAGCCAAGCATATCAAGCCATCCGCTCGTGGTGAGTTGGAAATCACCACCGTAAACCAGGAGTTTCTGAAGGATAAGCAGCTGAAGGTACAGACCATGGCAAGAGGCTTTGCCTGGCTTGATACCGGAACCCATGATTCCCTTTCTGAGGCATCCACCTTTATCGAAGTATTGGAGAAGCGCCAGGGCTTGAAGGTAGCTTGCTTGGAAGGAATCGCATATCGTCAGGGGTGGATTACTGCAGAAAAGTTGAGAGAGAATGCTCAGCCGATGTTGAAAAATGACTATGGCAAGTATCTCTTTTCAATTCTTGAAGAGAAAGATCAAACATTAAAAAAGAATTTAGAATATTAAGCAAATGAAGAATATCATTATCACGGGCGGTGCTGGTTTCATCGGCTCACACGTAGT